>OHMK01001054.1_pt1 | contig 9525 bp, 6 predicted proteins | sample 1569291 | NCBI WGS metagenome assembly OHMK01 (sample SAMEA3879517, study PRJEB24766) | human gut metagenome | biome: human-associated habitat; feature: feces | place: USA | collected 1985/1987 | reverse complement strand
CTCCGGCAACTTCGGCCTGTTCCTGTACGGCTTTCTGGAGCGGCTGCTCATCCCCACCGGGCTGCACCACCTCATTTATATGCCCTTCCAGTTCTCGGCGCTGGGCGGCTCGGTGACGGTGGGCTCGGTGACTTACACCGGGGCCTATACCGTGACCATGGCCGAGTATTCCAACGGATTGCCGCTCACCGGGAACATTGTCTGGATGTACACCGGCTTTACCAAGACCTTCGGCTACCTCGGCATTGCGGCGGCCTTTATCTTTACAGCCCGGAAGGAGCGCCGGAAGCAGACGGCGGCGGCCATCCTGCCGCTGGCGGTCACGGCCTCGCTGGCGTCCATCACCGAGCCGGTGGACTTTCTCTTCTGCTTCGTTTCGCCGGTGCTCTGGGTGCTCCATGCGGCCATCACCGGCGGGTTCATGGTCCTGCTGAACGCCCTCCATGTCCGGGCGTTCACCTCCAACCTGCTGGGGTCGCTGGTCTTCAACCTGAGCGCTGCGCCGGGGCAGACCAGCCGCGCGGCCCTGCTCTATCTGCTGGGTCTGGCCGAGATCGCGGTCTACTTCGTCGTTTTCACCGTGGTCATCCGGGCGCTGGATCTGCCCACGCCCGGCCGCACACAGGAGCCGGAGCAGACGGAAAAGGAGATCGACCCGGCGGACGTCCGGCGGCTGATCGAAGCGCTGGGCGGGCCGGACAACATCCGCACGGTGGACAACTGCTTCACCCGGCTGCGCATCACGGTGGAGGACACAAGCCTTCTGGACACGGCGGCCCTGCTGTCCATGCCCCACAAGGGCCTTGTGCAGGAGGGGCAGCGCTTGCAGCTGGTCTGCGGCTTACAGGCAGCACAGACCCGGCGGCTGCTGGAGGAACAGCTCGAACAGTGCGCGACGGTCTGAATTGCTTCCCTTTTTCGGCAGGATGTAGTATAATGCAACAGGAAAAACGAATCTCTCCGTCTGCACTGCGGGCGGGGAGATTTTGCAGGACATAGTGAAAGATAGGAGACGACAAAAATGCAGAAATTCGAGATCGAAGGTCTGTTCGACTTTCTGAACAAGGGCGTCAGCGCCTTCCACTCCACGGCTGCGGCTGTGAAGCTCCTGGAGGAGAACGGCTACCAGAACTGCCCCGAGAGCGCAGCCTGGGAGCTGGTGCCCGGCGGCAGATATTACACCACCCGCAACGGCTCTGCCGTGCTGGCATGGCGGATGCCCAAGGGTGAGCTGACCGGCTGGCATGTCACCGCCAGCCACAGCGATTCTCCCACCTGGCGCATCAAACAGCTGGACGGCAGCAAGGACACGGTCTTTGCCAAGGCGGAGACCGAGGGCTACGGCGGCATGATCATGCCCACCTGGCTGGACCGTCCCCTGAGCGTGGCGGGCCGCATTCTGGTCCGCACGGAGAACGGCATCCGGAGCCTGCTGGTCCACCCCGACCGGGCGCTGGCTGTCATCCCCAACCTCTGCATCCACTTCAACCATGACCTGAACAACGGCATGAAGTACAACCCTCAGGTGGATCTGCAGCCCATCTTTGGTGAGGCAGGCTCCACCCTGCGGGACGCTCTGGCTGAGGAGGCCGGGGTCAAGGCTGAGGACATCGTGGACGCTGACCTGGTGCTCTGCACCCGGGAAAAGGCCGAGCGCGTGGGCCTGAAGGGCGAATACTTCATGTCCGGCCGCATCGATGACCTGGAATGCGCCTACACCACCCTGTGGGGCTTCCTGCAGGGCCGCGGCGAGGAGGAAGGCCGGGGCGACATGTGGGTCATGTTCGACAACGAGGAGGTGGGCTCCTCCAGCCGGCAGGGCGCACAGGGCACCCTGATGGCCAATGTGCTGGCCCGCATTGAGGAAAAGCTGGGGGTCACCCGGGAGCAGAGCATCCGTGCCTGCACCAACAGCCTGCTGCTGAGCGCCGACAATGGCCACGCCACCCACCCCAACCACCCCGAAAAGAGCGATCCCGCCAACGTGGCGGTCATGGGCGGCGGTGTGCTGCTGAAGTACAATGCCCGCCAGACCTACACCACCAGCGGCTTTACCGGCGCTGCCTTTGCCGAGATCTGCAAAAAGGCCGGTGTGCCGGTGCAGGTGGCCGCAAACCGCGCGGATGTTCCCGGCGGCTCCACGCTGGGCAACCTGCTGGGCCACCAGATCCTGATCCCCATGGTGGATATCGGTCTGGCACAGCTGGCCATGCATTCCGCAATGGAGACCGCCAGCTGTAAGGATGCCGAGTACATGGCAAAGGCCGTGGCCGAGTTCTATAACACGCCCATCTCCCAGCCTGTGGACGGCGAGTGGAAGCTGGGCCTGTGAGCGCTGTGACCGGGCGCTTTGCCCCCAGCCCCAGCGGGCGGCTGCATCTGGGCAATCTGGCCTGCAGCCTGCTGGCCTGGCTCAGCGCCAGAAGTCAGGGCGGGCGCATCGTTCTGCGCATTGAGGATCTGGATGCCGAGCGCTGCCCTCGCAAATATGCCGACGCACTGGAAGAGGACCTGCGCTGGCTGGGCCTTGTCTGGGACGAGGGCGGCAGCAGCGGCGGCCCCAACGGCCCCTATTACCAGAGCGAGTGCGCCGCCATTTACACCGAGAGCTATAACAAACTGGAAGCACAGGGCCTTGTTTACCCCTGTTTCTGCTCCCGTGCCCAGCTCCATGCCGCCAGCGCACCCCACACCTCCGACGGCAATGTGATCTATCCCGGCACCTGCCGGGGGCTGACGGCGGAGCAGATCGCCGAAAAGCGCAAAAAGAAAGCTCCGGCCTACCGTCTCATGGTGCCCGATGAGGACATCGCCTTCACCGATGGCTGTATGGGCCCCCACACCGAGAACCTGCTCCGCGACTGCGGGGATTTCTACCTCCGCCGCGCCGATGGCGTGTTTGCCTACCAGCTGGCTGTGGTGGTGGACGATGCCCGGATGGGCGTGACGGAGGTGGTGCGGGGGGCAGACCTGCTCTCTTCCACCGCACGGCAGCTTTATCTTTACCGTCTGCTGGGGCTGAAAGCGCCGCAGTTCGCCCATTGCCCGCTCCTGCTGGCCCCCGATGGCCGCCGCCTGTCCAAACGGGACGGGGACCAGAGCCTGGAAAATCTCCGGGCAAAGTATACGGCGGAAGAGATCGTGGGCAGGCTTGCCTTTGCCTATGGTCTCCAACCTGAACCGGCCCCCCGCACCCCGGAAAGCCTGATCCCAGACTTTTCCTGGGACAAGGTGCCCAAGCAGGATATCTGCCTGCCGGAAGATCTGTTTTAAGCAAACCCACGATTTTTGCCATGCCTGTGCAAAGATCGTGGGTTTTTCTTTACAAAAAAACAATCTATGGTAAAATATAACTAGAGATTTTGCCGAAACGGAAAGGAGCCTGTTATGCGTAAAATGTTAAAAGCGTCGAGTTTGTTGATTTGTGCAATGCTTTTGTTCAGCGCATGTGCAAGCTCTTTGAATCTGAGACCGGGACCTTTCCGTTCGGAAATGCAGGATGTTTTCGTTCAGCAGACGACACTTACGGTTCCGGCCAGTCACGCCGAGCATGGGGAGGATTATGTCATTGAGTGGCAGGACCCTGTGATGGAAAAGCACGTCCGGAAATGGCTTGACCGCCCGAAGGGAGATATCTATCACAGCGATGTCTGGGATTATCAGCGAGTCTCGATAAATTCTGGAACCGGCGTAGGGGATCTCATCGTCAAAGATGCACCGGATGGGGTGGACATTGGGGGAAACGTCAGCAGCAATGAGCAGCTGGCAGCCTGCGCAGTCAGCGTAGAGGGAACGTATGATCCGGTGGTTTCGCTCGCAGATCTGCGGCATTTTGACAGCTTGCAGGTATTGTCGGTCAATAATAGAAGGGGAGCCCCACCCATTACAGATCTGACAGGTCTGGAAGAATGCAAAAATCTGATGCTTTTGAGTGTGCCCAGTGTGGAGAGCAGCGCATTCCCGACCTTTGCAAAGCTGGATTCTGTGGTAAAGCTGGAATATGGCAGTGACGGGATCCGGGCGGATTCCAATGTCTCCGACCTTTCGGCGCTGGCGCAGATGAAGTCGCTGAAGATGCTGCGGATCACCGGCAGTGAGGTCGATCTGGCCCAGCTGGCCGGAGCTGACTTGCGGGTCCTGAGACTGGACGTGACCCGGATCGGTTCGCTGGAACCGCTGAAGCAGATGGAAAATCTGAGCTTTCTGCAGCTGTACCATGGGCCGGAGATCGACAGCTTTGCCCCGCTGGCGGAGAGCAGTGTGCAGTATCTGAGTATGTCCCTCTCTCAGGGTGCACAGGAAACCTACAAAGACATGGATTATACTCCCCTGACCCAGATGCCGCAGCTGATCTGGCTGGATCTGACCAACAACATCACGTTTGATACGGAAACCTGCAAAAAACTGCTGGCAAACGATACGGCCCTGAAATATCTGAAAATTTCCTATACATCGGCGGCCAAAGATGCCGAAGAGCTGGATACAGCGCACCTGAAAGAGTTCACTGCTCCGGCTCCGTAATGCCCCAAAATGCAAAAACACCCATGCCAGCGTCGGCATGGGTGTTTTTCTGTACAGATTCAGAGCCGCTGCAAGGCTCTTGCGTCGCTGCGTTCCAGTGCGGTCATGCCGGTATCCAGCGCCATGGCCAGCAGGATGCCCAGCAATACATCAATGCAGCTGTGCTGCTTGAGCAGAACGGTGGACGCGATGATGGAAACGCAGAGCACGGCGGAAGCGGGCCGCATCCAGCGGCGGCCCGGCGTTTCAAAGATGCGGCTGCGGTAATAGGCCATCATCAGGGTGACCGAGTTGAACACATGGATGGAGGGGCAGACATTGAGGGGCGTGTCGGTGGCATAGAGCATCCGCACGGCCTGAGCAAAGATGTCGCTGCCGTACACCCGGTAGGGCCGCAGATCCAGCCCGGTGGGCAGGATGACATAGCAGGCCAGCGCAATGGTCATGCCCGCAAACAGGGGCAGGGCAAACTGGATCCAGACGATACGGAACAGGCACAGGGAGATCAGCAGCACCACCATGGGCGGCACGCTCTTGCCGGTGCCGCGCACCGTACCGGCAAGGCCCTGCAGGATACCCAGCATCCAGTAGAAGGGGCAGAAATAGAGCATACAGATCTTGCCGTAGGCAATGACCGTTTCATCGCCGGTGAACAGGTGCATGATGGGGTCCTGGAAGGCGAGCAGCAGGATGCCGGTCAGGATGGTGTAAACGATGCACATGCCCAGGGTGACAAAGGTACCCTTTTTGACACGGTCGATCTTGCCCGCACCAAAGTTCTGGCCCACAAAGGTGGTGGCCGCCATGCCGAAGCTCAGCACAGGCAGAATGTTGAAGCCATCCACCTTCATATAGGCGGCAAAGCCTGCCATGGCAGCGGCACCATAGCCGTTGACGCTGACCTGCACCAGCACATTGGAAAGGGAGATGACCATGTTCTGGATGCCGGTGGGCAGGCCCACCTTGATGATGCGGACCGCCATCTTTTTGTGCACGCGCACTTCTTTTGCCGTCACGCGGTAATCGTCCTCCACCCGCATCAGAAAACGCAGGGAGAGCACACAGGACACCAGCTGGCTGATATCGGTGGCAATGGCCGCACCGGCCACGCCCATCTTGCATCCGGCAATCAGGACAAGGTCGAGGACGATATTGGTGACAGAGGCAACGCCCAGGTAGAGCAGGCTCCGCTTGGAGTTGCCGGCGGCGTTCAGGATACCGGCCGCCATGTTATACACCACGCTGAACAGCACGCCGCCAAAATAGAGCCGTATATAGAGCACCGCATCCTCCAGCACCTCTGCGGGGGTGTTCATGGCGGTGAGCAGGGCCCGGCTGACGGCAATGCCGCACACGGTCAGGATCGCGCCCAGAATGGCCGAAAGGGCCAGCGAGGTGTGAACTGCAGTGTGCGCGCCCTCCCTGTCCTTGGCTCCCAGAAACTGGGACACCACGACACCGGCACCCACGGCGATGCCCTGGCTGAACCCGATGAGCAGGAAGATGGGCGAGCCGCTGGAGCCGACGGCTGCCAGCGCGTTGCTGCCCACAAAGTTGCCCACGATGATGGAATCGGCGGTGTTGTACAGCTGCTGCAGCATGTTGCCCAGGATCAGCGGCACCGAGAAGAGCAGGATGCTCTTCCAGATGCTGCCCTCTGTCATCAGCCGGGATTTTTTCTTTTCTTCTAAAATCGTCTGTGCCATAATGTTTCCTTTTTCACGCAAAGCTTCAACTCATATATCAATCGTCATACAGATAAACGATACCTTGTTTCTACCAAAAAGTCAAGCAAAAGCGTAAAAAGGGGCGTTTTTACCGGTTCCACCCTATTTCCACCCTCTTGCCGCTGGGTCCAGCATCTCGGCAGCGGAGTAGACCAGGGCGTTGCAGACTGCAGCGGCCACGGTGCTTCCGCCCTTGCGGCCCATGGCCGCGATGGCAGGCACGCCGTGGGCTGCACAGGCGGCAAACAGCGCTTCCTTGCTTTCCACCACATTCACAAATCCCACCGGCACGGCGATGACCAGGGCAGGCCGCAGCCCGGCCTCGATCTCCTCCACAATGGCCAGCAGGGCGGTGGGGGCATTGCCCACCGCAAGAATGGCCCCGGGGTGCTCCTGCGCCGCGCGGTGCATGGAGGCCACTGCCCGGGTGGTTCCGGTCTCGGCTGCGATCCGCGCCACCTCAGGGTCCGCCATGTAGCAGAGGGCACTGCCGCCCAGCCGGGCAAGGGCAGGCTTGGAAATGCCCGAAAGCGCCATGTTGGTGTCGGTGATGATGGGAGTTCCGGCCCGCAGGGCGGCCACACCTGCCGCCACAGCCCCCGGCGTAAAGCGCAGATTTTTCGCATAGTCAAAGTCGGCGGTGGTGTGGATGACCCGCTTGACCACAGCGGCAGTCTCGGGCGGCGGGGTCAGGCCCAACGCTTCCAGCTCTGCCGTGATGATGGAAAGGCTTGTCCGCTCAATGTCGGCGGGCAGATGATGTTGTGGGATCATTGTGCATTCCTCCGCGGGTTCTCCAACCCCATGGCCGCGTAAACGGCATCCAGATCCAGCGCGCCGCGCACGCCATCGGCCAGCAGGTCAAACTGCTGCTGGCGGTACTGCTCCATCGGGATGAGGGCGGCGCTGTCCGGCGCAATGCCCTTGCGCCGGCAGAGCAGGGCCACCAGCTTCTCGGTGAGCTCCCCGGTATCAAACAGGCCGTGCAGGTAGGTGCCGAACACATTGTCCTGCACGCAGCCCTCGGGTGTGCCGTCTGCCAGTGTGCAGAAGGGCACACCCTGCACCTCGGTGCGGCCGGTGTGGATCTGATATCCGGTCAGGGCCGCACCCGCAAAGGGGGCGGCGGCGGTCGCTTTGACCTGTGCGCGGCGCTTCTGCTCGCTGAACACGGTCCGGGTGGGCAGCAGACCCAGCCCCCGCAGAGTCTGCGGCCGACCGCTCTCGCTGCCGGTGGGGTCGTCGAGGGTCTGGCCCAGCATCTGGTAGCCGCCGCAGACGCCCAGCACCGGCGTGCCTTTCGCGGCCAGCTTGAGCAGAGCCGTTTCCAGCCCGCACTGCCGCAGCCAGAGCAGGTCGTCCACCGTGTTTTTCGTGCCCGGCAGCAGGATGAGGTCGGGTGCGCCCAGCTCATGAGCGTTCGAAACATACCGCACGCCCAGCAGCGGGTGCTGTTCCAGCGGCATGAAATCGGTAAAGTTGGAGATGTGCGGCAGGCGGAGGATGGCCGCATCCAGCGGGTGGACCGTTCTGCCCGCATCCAGCCGGGTGGAAAGGGAATCCTCGTCCTCAATGTCCACCTTCAGGTAGGGCACGACCCCCAGCACCGGCAGCTGCGTTTTTTCTTCCAGCATAGCAAGGCCGGGGCGCAGGATCTCCACATCGCCGCGGAATTTATTGATGAGCAGCCCCTTGATGCGGGCGCGCTCCTCCGGCTCCAGCAGCGCCACCGTGCCGTACAGCTGGGCGAACACACCGCCCCGGTCGATATCTCCCGCCAGCAGAACGGGGGCATCCACCAGCCGGGCAAGGCCCATGTTGACGATATCGTCTGCCTTCAGGTTGATCTCCGCCGGGCTTCCGGCCCCCTCAATGACGATGATGTCCACGGTTTCGGCCAGACTGTTGTAGGCCGAGAGGATCTCCGGGATGAGCGCTCTTTTCATTTTGAAATAGGCGGCGGCGGGCATCTGGCCCCGCACCTCGCCGTTCACGATGACCTGACTGCCCACGTCACTGCTGGGCTTGAGCAGGATGGGGTTCATCCGCACATCCGGCTCGATGCCTGCGGCCTGCGCCTGCACCACCTGTGCCCGGCCCATTTCCAGCCCATCCCGGGTGACAAAGCTGTTCAGCGCCATGTTCTGGCTCTTGAAGGGAGCCACGCTGTAACCGTCCTGCGCAAAAATGCGGCAGAGGGCGGCGCACAGCAGGCTTTTGCCTGCACCGCTCATGGTTCCCTGCACCATGATGCACTTTGCCTTGCTCATTCCAGCACCTCCGCAAGAAGTTTCAAAAGCTGTTCGTTTTCAGGTCCGGTGCGCACGGCGGTGCGGTACCAGCCGGGGCCCAGCCCGGGATAGTTCGCACAGCTGCGCAGCACAGCGCCCCTTTGCCGCAGGGCTTCTCCCAGCGTCTCCGGGGCCTGAAACAGCAGGTAATTTGCCCTGCCGTCCAGCACCCGCAGGCCCAGCGCCCGCAGACCGTCCGTCAGGCGGGGCCGCTGTTCGGCAATGAGGGCCCGGACCTTTTCCACATACGCCGTCTCCTCCAGTGCGGCAAGGCCTGCCGCCTGCGCCAGACTGGACACGGCCCACGGCTGGCCCGCTGTCTGCATTTTTTCCAGAAGCGTTTCGTCGCCGCAGAGGCAGTAACCCAGCCGGACGCCGGCCATGCCGTAGAGCTTGGTGAAGGCCTTCAAGATCAGCAGATTCCCGCTGCCCAGCAGGGGCTTTGCGGTGAGCGAAGCGTGGTCGGGCAAAAAATCGAGGAAACATTCGTCCAGCAAAAGAAGCGCCCCGCAGGCGGTGCACTTCTCCAAGATACGGGCCACAAGGGCGGGGGGCGTCAACTGGCCGGTGGGATTGTTGGGCTGGCAGAGGAACACCATGTCCACGCTGTCATCGATGGCGTCGCAGAAGGCCTCCGTCACCGCGAAGTCGTCGGCCTCCCGCAGAAAATAGCGCTCCACCGTGCAGCCGACCGTTTCCAGTGCGGCGGCATATTCCGCAAACGTGGGGGCCGTGACCAGCGCCTTGCGGGGGCGCTTGGCCCACACCAGCCGGAAGATCAGGTCTGCCGCGCCGTTGCCGCAGAAGATACGCTCCTGCGGCACGCCCTCGGCCCGGCTCAGCGCCGCCCGCAGGGTACGGCAGAGGGGGTCGGGGTAGCGGTCGGCCAGAGGCAGAGCGTCCCGGATGGCCTGCGCTACCCCTTCGGGCAGACCGAGTGGGCTGACGTTCGCCGAAAAATCCAGCGCGTCGCGGCCAAAGCGTTC
>OHMK01001046.1_pt1 | contig 9580 bp, 6 predicted proteins | sample 1569291 | NCBI WGS metagenome assembly OHMK01 (sample SAMEA3879517, study PRJEB24766) | human gut metagenome | biome: human-associated habitat; feature: feces | place: USA | collected 1985/1987 | reverse complement strand
TTTTGTAAATGCTATGGTGAAAAATACGAATGCATGGGTAATTGTTGAAAAAGAAAGTGGTGCATGTATAGGATATATATCTTTTGATATACCATATCAAGAATTAAGGATTGGTGAAATTGGTTATGTTATTGGTGAAAAGTGGCATGGTAAAGGTTATGGCACTGAAGCTGTAAAAAAGATGATTTCAGAATACTTGTCAAAAGATAGACTGTATCTCATTGAGGCAAAATGTAATATAGATAATAAACCTTCGCTTAATCTGCTTGAAAAGGTAGGTTTTATTAAGGATGGGGTTTTAAGAAAAAGAAGAATTGATAAAAACACAGGGGAATATAGGGATTTGGTTGTTTATTCAATTACTACAAATGATAAATAAGCAACATGTTTATCGGGAGGAGAGTGTACGCTAATGAAAAATGAATTTTTAGAAGCATTAGGAAGCAATAATGCGAATAATAACACAGATTTATCATTGTATAGTAGATTTGTTGGAAATTGGTCGTTTACAATGACTACATATGATGAAGAGGGGAAGATTGAAGATACAAAAGAAGGTGAGTGGCTTTTTTCATATGTCATGGATGGGTATGGAATTCAAGATGTCTTCATTTGTCCCAAAAGAGGAGAATGGACAGAGGAAGATACTTTATACGGAGATTATGGAACAACAATACGAGTTCCAATGATAGATAATTCAAAAAAGTGGAATATAGTGTACGTTTCCAAATGGAGTGTTGATAGGTTAATCGCCGAAGAATTGGAGAATGATATTATACAAACAGGGATTAATAAAGATGCGAATGATACAACTATATGGCAATGGAATTTCAAAAATATTGAGAAGGATACATTTAGTTGGGAAAGTATCTATTCAAAAGATTGCGGAAAGACGTGGAAATATGCAACAAAGGTAGAAGCTAAAAGAGAAATGTAAATTAAATGATTTGAATAATAAATGTATTCTAAACTGTACCTAATATGTTTTCTGCCACAAAAGGTGCAAAATGGGGTAGGAAATGAAGTGATGGGGTAGAATATGTAATTGACATAGCGGTCTGAATGGCATATTATTCATACAAAGGTCTCCATTCACCTTATGGTTTTGAACTATAGAAGAGATGAACATTAAAGAAATTATTATGTTATAGTTTGGACTGGTCGAAAGACCTGAAAAACTCAGGAGAAACACAATGGTTAAACACATTATTTTATGGACACTCAAGGATGAGTACACAGAGGCACAGAAGACTGAAATACGCGCTGGCATAAAGGAAGGCTTAGAAGGACTTAAGGGACAGATTCCGGGAATGATCGACATTTCAGTACGCACAGATTATCTTCCGACATCTACAGTAGATGTGATGCTTGATACTACATTTGAGGATGCTGATGCACTTGCAGCGTATGCAAAGAATCCTAAGCATGTTGCAGTGGCGGATACCAAGGTGAGACCGTTTACTTCAAATAGGGCATGTATGGATTTTGAGGTGTAGTAAGTGGCAAATTAGTGTATTTGACTATAAATCGTTTCTAAAATCAGGCGATATGTCAAAAATGACGAATATTGTCAAATTATCATTGAAATAGTACTATGGTAATGATATAATAATCTTACTGTATAGAACGAAACCTAAATGAGAAAGGGAGAATTACATATGGGTGAGGAAGCTAAAAGCAAAATAATGGAAATGCCACTTCAGCAGAGATTGAAATATGGCTATAAGAAAGTATTGGATATGCTGCTTGTATCGGGAGGCATATCAATTGTTGCAGTTTTATTGGTTTATTTTGGTGCAAAGGCTAATATCTTTGGTGCCGAGTCGGGAACAGTTGCTACATTTTTCCTGGTTATAGGACTGGCCAATGTAATAATAGTTGGAATTGTAGCTACAATGATTGCGAAAAAAATCAGTGATCAGGTTATTGATTCTGTGCTTGAGCCGTTACAGCAGATTGAGGTAGTGGCAGGAGAGCTTGTTAATGGAAATCTTCACAGCAATCTGGAGTATCATTCAGATGATGAGATTGGCAAACTTGCACATGACCTTAGAAAGTCTATCAGGACACTTGGCTCATATATTGATGATATCGACCTGACTATGAGACAGTTTGCTGATGGCAATTTCAACTTCAAGCCACAGGTGGAGTGGAAAGGCGATTTTGTAGGAATTAAGGAATCAATCGTTGCTTTCGAGGAGAGCATGTCAGGTACAGTCAGTGGTATTCAGAGAGCTGCCAATGAGGTTTCAAACGGTGCTGGGCAGGTAGCTGCCAGCTCTAGTGACCTTGCGCAGGGCGCAACAGACCAGGCCGCTGTTGTTGAGGAGCTTACAGCAACACTTGCTTCTGTAGCGGATCAGGTAGCTGAGAATGCTGAGCATGCAAAGGAAATCAGCCAGAAGGTTGACGGACTCGGAACTGAGATTATGGATAGCAACGGACAGATGCACGAGATGGTTACATCCATGAATGAAATCAATGAGGCATCTCAGGAAATCGGTAAAATCATCGCAACAATCAATGAGATTGCATCCCAGACAAACCTTCTTGCACTCAATGCTTCTATCGAGGCAGCCAGAGCAGGAGAGGCAGGAAAAGGCTTTGCAGTTGTTGCAGACCAGGTTACTGTACTTGCTGAGCAGAGTGCAAATGCTGCTAAGGAGTCAGCAGCTCTTATTGAGTCTTCAGTCAAGGCTGTTGAAAAAGGAATGGTTATTGCAGGCAAGACAGCATCGCAGCTTGAGGAGGTTGCAGGCAATTCCAAGACTATCACAGATGAGGTTAATGGAATCGCAGAGACACTTGAGACACAGACAGATGCTATCAAGCAGATTAATAATGGTGTAGAGCAGATTAATGATGTAGTTCAGACTAACTCAGCTTCTTCACAGGAGTGCGCAGCTGCAAGTCAGGAGATGAGCAGTGAGGCAGAGAGCTTAAATGAGCTTATCCGTCATCTGAGAGTTGCTGAGCAGTAAGTATATTATATTGAATAGAATTATTGATGGTCACAATCAGGAGTGATTTGATGGTAACCGGATGTTACTGTTAAGACTGAGGTGTGAAGCAGCAATATTAATATCCCCACGTTTATTTCCATGTATATGGCGAAAAACGTGGGGATATGTTATTATATGAGTATGACATTAAAAGATAGAATACCAAAAGAATTTTATAGCTTATTCCGCACGAAAAATATGGATGCATACATGCAGATAGTTGTTGCGTTATATGAGGAGAATAACGAGGTCTATGCATCACTGGGACTGACACGTGAGGAGTGTCAGATAATCATAGCGGATACCATATCAAAAACAGGCATTGTATGGCAGACTGATTATAATGAAGATGAGAGTGATAAAGATAGTGGCAGCATGGATAATCATGATGATTATAATCCTGATTCCGAAATTGATGTTATATATGACCAGGCCACTTTCGCATACACCCTGACACCATCAGCTATATTGGGCAGGCTTATAAACTGGGGCTGGATCAGGAGTGATTTTGATGAAAAGCTCAACACATATGTGATTGCATTTCCTCAGTACAGCCAGATGTATGCTGAGCTGTTTAAAAAGCTGCTTGTGGATGATGACAGCAGGGAGCGCGAGAGCATTTTGGCTGTTTACAGTGCGCTTTTTACATACTTTTCAGATCCGGAAAAAAATAATGATATTCTGAAAAATGCGTTGTATACGTCAAAAAATCTTGGTCAGCTTTTATCAAATATGCAGGATGGTATGAGGGCATATTTTGATGAGCTGTCACGTATGAAGGATTTTATAGGTATACAGAAGGTGCTGATTAAGGAAATTAATAACAGTGATAGCAGACGTTATGCCATCCTTACAACCACGGATAGCTTTTATCGTTACAAGGAGGCTGTAAAGGAGCTTATAAGTAAAATCCTTAATCAGAACGATGATAGGAGGGCTGAGCTTGAGGGAATTCTTTCGCAGACTACACCCGGTACGTTTGAGAGAAAACGCTATGAGTACAGCGTGGAGTACTGTGATAAGGCAAGTGAGCTTGTTTATAAGGTGGAGCATGAGTTTGACCTGATTGAGAGAAAGTACAACAAGCTTATTGAGCAGAAGACGATTTTTGCAAAGAGGGCGCTTGCAAGGATACACTATATCCTGCAGGAAGGCGCAGATGACGAGGATAATATAGTAAAGCTCATTAACCTGATAGATAAGAGTGATAAAACAGATGAGATACTTGGGGCTCTTCGAAACAGAATGAAGTTCACCAGACAGTTTTACAATGTAACGGACGACAGTTTTCCGGGAAGAAGAGAGAGAGGAAGAAGTGAGTTTGTTCCGTTTGTTATTGACGATGCTTCGGCAGGCGAAGATGATATGGCAGATTTTGTGCCAAAGCCATTGTATACCAAAAAGGAGCTTCAAAGCTTCAGAGATAAAAATATGCGTGATGGCATGTTTGTGACAGATGAACAAACTGTAGAATCCATGGAGGATCTGGAAAAGCTTCTGTTTTTATGGCAGGAGGAGACCAATGAGCGCATGGGTGAGGATACGGTGAGTCTGGATGGAGAGATAACAAAGAGTGATGGTGTAAGCTACTCAAGGCTTGTAATATCCAAATCGGACTCTAAACGAGAAGCATAGAAAAGAGAGCAATGTATGTTTGAATATATGGAGAATGTTTCGCCAAATGAGGCAGAAAATATTAGAAAAACTATTCAGGATCTGTTGAGGCAGACCTGTATTTTGCAAATGAAGTGTGACCCCGTTACATTGATTCAAAGAGACAATCCAAGGTATCAGGTGTGTCTTAGAAACAGAGAGTTTATCTCTGATTATCTGGCTGTGCTTGACTGTGAGCTGGTTCATGACCAGCAGGAGCATCTTTTCAGGATAACGGGTGATGGTGTCATGCTCGAGAAGATGACTCTTCTTACTGCAAGGATTGTCATTATAATGAAGATGATATACAGGGATAAAATCATGGGCGAGGGGCTTAATGCGACAACAACGAATCTGGCGGAGATTCGTGAGTATGGCAGAAATACCAATCTGATTACCAGAAAGCTCACTAATCAGGAATGGTCAGACGCTCTTTTGCTTATGAAAACACATCAGATGATTGAACTGCCGGGGGCTATTGCAAACCTGGAGGACAACACACCAATCTATATTTATGGCACAGTAAATATATTCTGCTCAGCCATGGATATAAATGAGCTTGTGCGCATGTACAGTGATGAGGTGGAGATGATTAAGTATGATAACGAGTCGGCTGCAACACTTGAAGCTGCCGGATTGAATACAGAAGGCAGTTCTGTAAACCATACCCATGAATTTGCCAAAGACAGTGAAATGGAGGAGTTACCAATTGAGTCAGTCTAAGAAGATATTTACCAGAATGTGTCTAAACAACTGGGGCGGAATAAATCACAAGGTTTTGCAATTTAATGAGTATGTCAATTTGTTCAGTGGTAAGAGTGGCTCGGGAAAATCAACCGTCATGGATGCGATTCAGGTAATCCTCTACGGCAGCTTCAGCCCCACGTTTTTGAACAAGGCTGCAGATGATGCAAAAAACAGGAGAAGTGTTCTGAGCTATTTGAGGGGTGAGCAGAAGGATGGCTCCGCAAATCGTGGCGACTGTGATTTTTGTTCGGTCATAGCGCTTGAGATAGAGGATACAGGCAGTCATACGTTTACATGTATAGGAATAGCATTTGAGGTACGAAAAAACGATTCTGAGATTAAGAGATTTGTGTACTTCAGTCATTCGGGCAGGATGCCGGAGCCTTCATATGTGACAGCGGACGGCTTTTGCTATTCAAATAATGATATTAAAAAGCTTGTAAATACTCGCTCACAGTCAGCTGACAGACGCGCCAGAGGGGATGTAAACCGTATTTACGCATCGAAGGAGGCATATCTTGGCACATTATATGATGTGATTTTAGGATATATTGACCCGAATCGTTTTATCACAATGGAAAAAAGTGCTATTGCACTCAGAATGACAAATGGAACAGGCCAGTTTATACGTGATTATATGTTTCCAAAGAGTGACTCGGGCACGATAGAGACTATCAGTGAGCAGCTCGATGCATACAGACAAATCAGGGAAAAAATAGAGGATATGCGCAAGCGTATTGAGCTTCTTAAGGAAATAAAGGAGTCAGGGCAGGAACTGGTAAATATTCAAAGCGATATTGTCATGGCAGAGACAATGATCAGGTGCATAGATATCGAGGATATGCGTGCAAAGATTCAGGCAGCTGAGGATGATAAAAAGCGTATCGAAGAAGAACAGGACAGGCTTTCAGAAAAGGCAGAGGATATAGCCGGGCAGCAGGCAGATGTGCAGCAGGAGTATATCCAGGTATGTGCAGATTTGAAATCGAGCGACTTAGGAAGCAAAAAGGATCAGCTTAGGGAGCTTGAGAAGAGAAGTCTCATGCTTACCGACAACAGCCGTCAGTGGATTAAAATCACAAACGGACTAAAGGCCTGGGATGAGGATGAGGTCATCACAGATTATGTGAGCAATGCAGTTTTAAACCTCATTGAAGAGATTGTGGATGGCGATGTCACAGAGGCAAAATGTCAGGAGCTTCATCTAAAGCTTGAGTCTATAAAGAAGGATATCGAGGATGAGCTCGAGGACAATACTTCGCAGAAAAATGAGATAACAAAAGAGCTTAAAGAGAAAAAACGTCTGGTCGATGATATGAAGAACAACCGCAAGTCGTACAGTGAGAGCCTGCGTTCGGCAAGAGCTGCGCTGCAGAGAGACTTAAGTGATAGATTTGGCGAGCCTGTGAAGGTACAGGTATTTGCGGATATGTTTGATGTACAGGACGAGGAATGGAAGAATGCCATAGAAGGACGTATGGGCAGGCTCAAGTTCTCACTTATCACAGAGCCGCGTTATGCGCATACTGCTGCTGTTATTTTCAGAGACATGAAGCAGTTTGAGGATGTCGACCTCATCAATTCCAAGGCTATCATGGACAGTGAACCAAAGGCCATGGATGGTTCGCTCTATGAGGCGGTGGATACAAAGGAAAAGTATGTAGATGTCTGCCTGAAAAGATATCTGGGACATATTATAAAGTGCCGGAGTGTTGACGAGCTTGAGCAGGTACGAGATGGAGTTACACCGGACTGCTACTCATACAGCAACTTTATTTTCAGACATCTGAAGAAGCGCGATTATACTACAAATGCCTGCATCGGAGGCAGGGTATCCAAGGCAAGACTTGCTGAGTATGAGACAGATGTGGAGAGGCTTGAGAAGGACCGGATACAGCTTATGGGTATTATTTCAAGTCTCAAGGCACAGAGAGATTTTGAGTGCTTAAAGGGGGAGCCGGAGTATTTTGTGGGCCTTTCTGAGGCGTCAGATGAGCTTAAAGCAGTTAATTCGCAGAAAAATGAGCTCGAAGAGATTATCAGGACAATGGAGAATGGGCAGTATAAGGAGCTAAAGGAGAAAAAGAGGCTTCTTGAGAAAAACATCGATGCACTTAAGAGTGCTTTTTCACTGAATCAGCAGCAGATAAATGAAAAGATAAGCCAGCATGAGAAAATCATAGGTGCAAACGAACAGCGAAGAGCACAGCTGGATGATATGTTACAGGGCTATGTTGCCAGAGAGGAGCTTGAGAAGCAGGTACAGGATATGCTGCAGCATAGCTCAGGAGCATCGGTCAAGAGCAAACAGCGTGAGAAGCTTATTGAGCTGCAAGGCGCAGACGGAAATGGTGGCAGGCAGCAGTCGTGTGTGGAGACGTTGCAGACTGCCCGCTACAGGTATATAAAGGAGTTTCCGTCAGGTCAGTTCAGCGGAGCCGAGAAGTCAAATAAGGCATATGAGGAGCTGCTGGAGAAGTACGAGAAGGATTATGAGCCGGCATATGAGAGTGAGTTTGAGGAGCAGTGCAAGGTGATTTATAAAAGTCTCAGAGAGAATGTCATCGGTACAATCCACGGTGATATCAAGGCTGCAAAGCGCCATGCCTATGAGATAAACAGGCTTCTTAGGGAGACTAATTTCTCAGACAGTACCTATCAGATTAAGATAGAGCCGGCAAAGAACGAAAACGGTCAGTTCTATGATATGCTTATGGCGGAAGAACTGGACAGTAAAAATCCGGATAATGGCGGAATAGCTGGACAGATAAGCTTTGGTGAGGATGATTTTTATAAGAAATATGAGCAGAAAATTAAACTTTTGACAGACAAGTTCATGCCGCCAAGGGATGAGGATGAGCATCTGCGAATGCAGAAGCGCAAGGAAATGGAGCAGTATGCGGATTACCGCAATTATCTGTCATTCAGCATGTATGAGCAGGTTACGGACGAAAACGGCCGTGTCATCAGGGAAAACTTTGTAGATGACATGGCAGGCCGTGATTCGGGCGGAGAGGGACAGAACCCTAAATATGTTGCGCTTCTTGCGGGCTTTGCGATGCTTTATATGCAGCAGAGCAATCGTGATTCAAAGATTAAGCTGGTGCTTTTGGATGAGGCATTTTCCAAGATGGATCAGGAGCGAAGTGCGGTATGTCTCAAGTATGCAAGGAAGATGGACTTGCAGCTGATTGTCTGTGTACCGGATGAACGTCTGCAGTCGCTTATCCGAAATGTGGACTGTGTCTATGGCTTCAGGCGGCATAATAATCAGATTTCTATGATGCATATAGACAAGGGCGATTATCTGAAATTGATGGAGGGATAGATATGGCATATTATATAGCAGAAGGTGCCGTTGTTAAGGGGCAGGTGACAATGGCTGACGGAGCAAGCGTATGGTATAATGCAACTGTAAGAGGCGATTCAGAACCGATAGAAATAGGCAGAAATTCGAATATACAGGACAATGCAGTGGTACATGTGGACTTAAGCCACAGTGTCATAATCGGTGACAATGTGACAATAGGACACAGCGCAATTGTTCATGGGTGTACTATAGGTGATAATACACTCATCGGCATGGGTGCCATCGTGCTAAATGGAGCAAGGATTGGTAAAAACTGCATAATAGGTGCGGGTGCTCTTGTCACCCAGGGCACCGATATTCCTGACGGAAGCCTCGCATTTGGTTCTCCGGCAAAGGTAATCCGCCCGCTTACTGATGCAGAGAAAAAGGAGAATCAGACAAACGGCATCAGCTACATGCTGATGAAAAATGTACAAAAAGGGTGAAAAAACTTGAAATATAGATAGGGGTTGGATTATAATAAGGCGAATATGACTTTTGGCAAACTAGAAAGGAGAACTTTTAATTTTATGTCGGATACTACAAATACAAGAAAATATAAAGGCTATGAGTTAGATCAGACAACTTCCCATCGCCGCAATCAGAATCGGCCGTGGTTCTGGAAGGTATTGGGTATTAGCTTATTGCTTACGGTGCTGATTCTTGCAGGTGTTGTTTTTGGACTTTTGCATAGAACGCATAAGAACGCAAAACACATGGAAGAGATTAATTCTGCAAATACAGTCGAGGCATTACTTAAGGAGCACAAGCTTGTTACAATTACAGCTTCTTACTCTCATTTGGCAGAAGGTTCTGATTATACGACAAC
>OHMK01001041.1_pt1 | contig 9641 bp, 9 predicted proteins | sample 1569291 | NCBI WGS metagenome assembly OHMK01 (sample SAMEA3879517, study PRJEB24766) | human gut metagenome | biome: human-associated habitat; feature: feces | place: USA | collected 1985/1987 | reverse complement strand
TATTATTTTTCTTAAGATATTCTGTTTACTTGCGGAGTGCTGAAAATAATCCCTTCTTCTCATATGGTTCTTTTGTTACTTCTAACGCATCATATCCACTGTTTTTAATCACTTCTTTGATTTTTCCCTCCGGAATATCGGTATCGGTAATAATTACGGTCTCTTTTTTACTGTGGGATGAAGTTACTTTCTTTACCGGAAATGCTGCCCGCACTGCATCATTTACATGTGCCTCACACATTCCACACTGCATACCATCTACTTTTACTGTTATTTTCTGCATAAATCCTCCCTCCTTCATTTCATTCCATCACATTATAATCTCTTTTTTTCTAAAAAAATATAGGATTAACGATATTTTTTCTCACTAATTTTTCGCTCTTCCTTTTCTGAAAAAATTATTGTAAAATACTTTACTGGGATTAAATTTTAAAAAGAAAGGATTTTATATATGAAGAAACCATTCCGTCTTCTTCTATGTCTTGCGCTGCTTTTTGTGAGTGGATGCAGTGGTTATCAGAAAACCATCCGCTTTGGTGCCGCTGACATAGGTGGAATCTACTATACCTTTGCCAATACCTTTACCGGGCTTGCCTCCTCGGAGGATGATACCTATCAGTTTGAAGTTAAGACAACCGCAGGCTCTGCTGCCAATCTAAGGCTGCTCTCCGGTGGATATATCGAACTTGGATTAGCCCAGTCTGACCTGATTGCCTCCGCCTATGAAGGCAGTGGAATTTTTGAGGGAGAGCCTTGTCAGGGATATTCCGCTATTGCCGGGCTTTATACGGAAGCCTGTCAGATTGTCATCCGTGCAGACTCCAATATTCAGACGCTGGATGATTTACAGGGCAAAACCGTCAGCATCGGTGCGGAGGATTCCGGTACTGAACAGAACGCTAACCAGATTCTGACCATGAGCGGACTTACCACTGAGCTGGTGAAAACAGTAAACCTCGATTATACCGATGCTGCTGACCAGCTTATCAATGGAAAAATCGATGCATTTTTCTGTACTGCCGGTATCCAGACAACTGTAATCGAAGAATTAGCCAAAGAATGTGATATCCGTCTTTTGGATATTGATGAGAAATGCAGGAATAAATTGCTGTCTGCTTATCCATCCTATAGTGAATATACCATTCCTGCCAATACTTACACCGGACAGACGGAAGATATCCATACCCTTGGTGTCAAAGCGGTTCTCCTTGCTTCCGACAGGCTCTCTTCCGATACGGTAGAACACTTAACGAAATGGCTTTTTTCCCATGCGAAGGATTTACAGTATGCAACTTCTTTAAACCTGCAATTAGATGAAACTTATGCTACTGATGGCATACCGATTCCATTCCATCCGGGAGCTGTTGCCTATTATGAGAAACAGGGCATTACACTTTCTTCCGAAAACGACACACAAAACCAGAAAGGAACACTATGAATATACATTTAGATATGTACCAGACCTTAGCTGTCGCTGTACTGGTACTCATGCTTGGGAGTTTTTTACGAAAGAAAATACATTTTCTGGAAAAATTCTGTATTCCGGCACCCGTAATCGGCGGTCTGCTCTTTGCGATTTTCACCTGTATCTGTTACAGTACCGGAGTTGCAGAATTTTCCTTTGATGATACCCTGCGGGAAGTATGTATGGTATTCTTCTTTACTTCCGTAGGATTTCAGGCTAACTTAAAAGTCTTAAAAAGTGGTGGGAAATCCATGGCAGTATTTTTAGGACTGGTCATTGCCCTTATTATTACCCAGAACTTTCTTGCCGTTGGATTATCCAAACTATTAGGATTAAATCCATTAATCGGTATGTGTACCGGTTCCATTCCAATGGTGGGCGGACATGGTACAGCAGGTGCTTTTGGACCGGTACTGGAGGATTTCAATATCCATGGTGCCACTACCATCTGTACGGCTGCTGCTACCTTCGGTCTGATTACAGGAAGCCTGATTGGCGGTCCTTTAGGAAAACGTCTTGTAGAAAAGAAAAATCTTCTCTCTACTGTTGCTTCCGAAGATGACAGCCTCTTAGTGGAAGATGAGAAAAAACACGAACGCCATACCAACATGTATGCTTCCGCTGTTTTCCAGCTTATCCTTGCCATTGGACTTGGTACTATTTTTTCCTATTTTCTGACAAAAACAGGACTGACTTTTCCAATTTATATTGGTGCCATGTTAGCAGCCGCACTGATTCGTAATATTGTGGAATACTCCCATGGCAATGCCACGATCCATATGGGAGAAATTAATGACCTGGGTGGTATTTCCCTGTCATTATTTCTTGGTATGGCTATGATTACTTTAAAATTATGGGAACTGGCTTCTCTGGCACTTCCGCTTATCATTTTATTAAGCTCACAGGTCATTCTGATTGCTGTATTTACTTACTTTATTGAGTTCAATATTATGGGGCGGGATTACGATGCAGCAGTCCTTGTTGCAGGTACCTGCGGATTCGGTATGGGTGCCACGCCAAATGCCATGGCAAATATGCAGGCTCTCTGTGACCGCTATGTTCCATCCGTCAAAGCATACCTTCTGATTCCACTGGTGGGAAGTCTGTTTGCCGATTTCATCAACAGCCTTGTAATTACATTTTTTATTAATATTTTGTAAATAAAGGAGCACCTTATGTTTCATTTTAAAAATAAAATCAAGAATGCAAGAAAAGAACGTGAAAAGAAAAATTATGATCTGACTTATGATAATGTTGCCATTCCGGAAGTACACAAAGCTGCTTCTGATGCCACTACTCATACAGCTGAGGAACAGAACTCCTCCAAGGACGAACATACTTCCAGCGTCAGTTTTGATATTCCGGAAGTACATATCCGAAGAAAAAAATAAGCTTCTGGCAAAACAGCCTGCCCTATCCGGCACTTCTGATAATTCAGAGTGCCCGGTAAGGCAGGCCGTTTTTGTTTTTCTAATATATAGATGTCCTTCCATCATTCATAACTTAATCCAGATATGTAGTTTGCAATACCCGCTTGATGTCTTCTGGTTTTGTTCCACGAATTTTTAAATTCTTCAATTCACTTTCCGTAACATCAAACTGCTCTATAAATTTCTCCATATCCTTTCGCACTTCGTCCGGAAGAATACATTTCTGTAAAACCATATCAGATACAATTCGAATGATATCATTTCGATGTTTTTTTATATCCGATGAATCCACATCTTTTTTCTCTCTTAGGTCCAGCCATGCTTTTGCCTTAAATGGGATAATCCATTCCGGCTTTAACACAGAGATTCCTCTCATATTTTCTCTTCCATCCATTAATGCCTGGTAGTAAGCATCATTTAAGAGTATAGCAGAAAGACTTGAGACCGAATCGTCAATATGAATTGGGGTCAGTCCATTCTCCTCCTGTAACAGATAATTAGTTCTTGAAAATAATTCTATCATCTTAGGAAATCGTTCATCTTCTGGCTTATCAAATCTATAGAACTGTGGTTCCCCATTACTTTTTGCCCTGATTCTATATTTTCCGTCTTTGATAAATTTCCAGAAACGTTCTCCAAATTCTTTTGTTTGTGCCTCCACAATCAGAACAATATCGAGATCTTTTGTTGTTCGTCCAAAATTGATATCCTGTTCTTCAGAAGACACACTGCATGCTGCCCCACCAATAAGCACATACTGATCTGTATATTCGTTAAAATACTCTTGAAAAATATCGATTCCTTTTACCATACAAATTCCTCCAACATTTCATTTACCGAACTTTCTACACGAGGATCTTTCATTTCCTCTTCGGACAGTATCAGTGTCAACGAAAGTGGATCTATCACATTGCCCTTCTCGAAGGGCAAAATATATCCCATTTCCTGCACTATACAGACTGGTTCTTCATTCTTTGGGATTTCCCGAATAGATTTTAATCCCAACGCTCCAACCTGAGCTTTACTTATAGCATATGTGACATAGTTATCCTCTCCCAACATGGAGTACTCTGCCAAGGCAGATATGCCACTTAAAACCATATCTGCATCAGGTTTTCTTTCTGGTCTGAATTCATGTATAATAGGATTTCGCAAAAACGGACGTATCTCCTCCCACATTACTTTCTTATCATTTCTGGCAAAGAAACGTCTTGATCTTCCATTTATTTTTAAAAAAGGCATTCCCAAAGCATCAATTTCATCAAAACATCTGGTTATTGACATTCTGGACACTTCCAATTTCTCCGCTGCCCGTACCGCAGATACATCCTGCCAATTTTCATATAAGGCTTTCAGTAACATTTTCTGCGTCAAAAATGAAATAACAGAACAGTTCTTTGGTGTTCTCTGCTCATTATTTTTCAAAAGCATTCCCATAAACGGTAGATAAATCTGATGATTTTCCCATATAAAAGGAATTCCCTCTTCCACCATTTTAGGAATTGAATACCAATTTGCTTTTTTTAAATAGAACACACATCGATACCCTGTATACCGCTCCAGTTGAATTCGCATTTTTCGAAGTTCTGTCAAATTCATCGTATCTACCGGTGTTGCTAAAAGAATTTCCTGGTTTTGAATTTCTATGATTGTTAATTCAAATGCATTTCTGCATCCCAATGGTAATTTCTCCACAGAGTCATAAGGACGTTCCGTGATACTTTGATGCATTATTTGTTCTAAATACTCTCTCAAAGTTCCATCTCCTTTACATATTTGAATTGTAACTCTTTTTATGTTACAAGTCAAATATTTTCATTTGCACAAGTAGATTGCAAAGCGTGTTTCCTGTAGTTTTATCCTATCACCCTATTTTTGATTCAAAATTTCCTGATAAATCTCTTCTGTCTCTGTATCGTCAATACCACTCATATAGTAATTTTTTCCATTTGCAGTAAAATACAGGAACTTTTTATTCTGTGGATTTAAAAATACCTGGCATTCCCCTTCACCACTGATTTTAAAGGTTCCTTTTTCCAAGGTTTCCATGCCGGTTCCATTTACCCTTGACCAGTTTGGCAGCTCTGTCAGTATTTCCACATCATCCAGGTCATCCAGTGATATCTCATAATCTGTACGAATCTGTTCTGCACAAAGGGACTGATTTTCAATTTCCAAATGAATCGGTGTAAATTCTTCTGCAATCACCCATACACAGACAAGTGGAAGCATCAGTAATGCTATTATAATAAACAATATCGTGCCTTTTCCGGCTTTGGATGCCATATTGACCGTGGTTCCGATTCCAACCCTTTTATCCACGATGGTATGTGAATCCCTCGGATTATAGTAAAGCATGCCGCCAATCCAGTTTCTGTCATCTTCGATTCCACCGATTAAATCATGCTTATCTTCATATGCTTTTTCTACTCTTCCCAATGTCACAATAGCCGGAATGCACATAGCGGTCAGAAGAATTACAAATACAATTATGCCTGCAAGGTAAATCATTCCCACCTGCTTTTGCATAAAAGATACCAAAATCAAAAACAGGATTAATGCGGTATTCAGCCAGATAGCACACAGCCACATGTTCTTCCAGATTCTTTTCTTGGCTCTGGTATAATTAATGTTGATATCGCTGTTGCTGCTTATTACCTGTACCGGCTGGCGGTCCGTCCAGATTGCCACCAGCAGAAAAATATATCCACTTGCGGCACCAATGAGACAGAAGATTCCCAGCACCTTAGCAAAAGGAATAACAGCAATTGCGGCGGCTGTTCCCAGGGCAAGCGGTACAAAAAACGGCAGAAAATGCATACAATGGACAGTTCCTGCATTTTTTAATTCCACATATCGTTCTGCTGACTGCTCTTCATAGTAGCCCATTTTCAGTTTCCATTGTTTCAGACGGTTATTGGCAAATATGGTTGGCAGTGTCAGCATAATAATTGCTCCAATCAGCCACACCATCCAGATTGTCATCTGTATGGAAAAGTATGGAATAAAAAGGCAGCTAAACGGAATAATTGCAAGAATAAGACTATACCATATCATTTCTTTTTTAAAGCGCTTCTGGATTGCTTTTACATTCTCATCCTCTCCCCATTCACGTTTCATATTTACAGCAAAAAGCATGCCATCTTTATAGGAATTCTGTAATGCAAATACAATGCATATGATAAATAAAACAGGATACAATGTTGCAAAAAATATAATATTTAGAAACATTCTTCTCACCCCTTATACATATTCTCACATATCTTTAAGAATTCTTCCTGTGTCATACCACAGATTTTGGCTTCGGAAATAATCTGCTGCAATAGTTCTTTGGATTTCTCCGATAATTCCTTTGCTTCGGAAAATTCCTTCCGCACATGGGCCCCATTCCGCCGGTCTGTATAGATATAACCTTCCTGCTTTAAAAGTACATAGGCTTTATTCACCGTCATGGAATTGATTCCGATTTCTCCGGCCAATGCACGTACAGTGGGAAGCTGCTCTCCCGGCTTTAATCTTCCATCGGATATTCCAAGTACAATCTGATTTCGAATCTGCTGATAAATTGGCACTTCCGACGTTTCATTTATGGATATAACCACCCAAGGTCCCTCCTTTCTGTTTTTTGATATTCTCTTTCCGAATATTCTTTCTTCCTTTTTCTTTGATATGTCAGTTTTCTTTTGTATTATGCATTATAATACAAATAATACAAATTTACAAGGGTAATTTTTACTTTACAGGAAAGCAATTTCCTGTAAAGTAAAATAAACCCCTCCAACCGGAGGGGCTTATCTTTAACTATATAGCATCCAGGCAATGCCAGGAATACTACATATTATATTTTGTTCCATTCTTATTTGTTAGCGATTGCTGCCTGTGCTGCTGCTAATCTAGCAATTGGTACACGGAATGGTGAACATGATACATAGTCAAGACCAATCTTGTGGCAGAACTCAACGGATGAAGGATCTCCACCGTGCTCTCCACAGATACCAACGTGAAGGTTAGGATTAACTGGCTTTCCAAGCTTAATAGCTGTCTCCATTAATTTACCAACACCTGTCTGGTCAAGCTTAGCAAATGGATCGTTCTCGAAGATCTTAGCATCATAGTAAGCATCTAAGAACTTACCAGCATCGTCACGGGAGAATCCAAATGTCATCTGGGTTAAATCGTTAGTACCGAAGCAGAAGAAATCAGCTTCTGTAGCGATCTCATCAGCAGTAAGAGCTGCTCTTGGGATCTCGATCATAGTACCAACTTCGTACTCTAATTTAACGCCTGCAGCTGCGATCTCAGCGTCTGCTGTCTCAACAACTACTTTCTTAACGTATTTAAGTTCTTCAACTTCACATACTAATGGAATCATGATTTCAGGTTTCACATTCCAATCTGCATGCTCTTTCTGAACTTCGATTGCTGCACGGATAACAGCTTTTGTCTGCATCTTAGCAATTTCAGGATATGTTACAGCAAGACGGCATCCTCTGTGACCCATCATTGGGTTGAACTCATGAAGTCCATCGATGATTGTCTTAATCTGCTCAACAGTTTTGCCCTGAGCATCTGCTAATTTCTTAATGTCAGCTTCCTCTGTAGGAACGAACTCATGAAGAGGTGGATCCAGGAATCTGATTGTAACAGGATTTCCTTCAAGTGCCTCATAGAGTGCCTTGAAGTCATTCTGCTGATATGGAAGGATCTTGTCCAGAGCTTCTTCTCTCTCTTCTACTGTATCAGAGCAGATCATCTCACGGAATGCTGCGATTCTCTCTGGATCGAAGAACATATGCTCTGTACGGCAAAGACCGATACCTTCTGCACCAAGCTCACGAGCCTTCTTAGCATCTGCCGGTGTATCAGCATTTGTTCTAACCTTCAATGTTCTATACTTATCAGCCCATGCCATAACTCTACCGAATGTACCAGCGATAGAAGCATCAACTGTCTTGATAACTCCATCATAAATGTTACCTGTTGTACCATCGATTGAGATGAAGTCACCTTCCTTAAATGTCTTACCTGCAAGTGTGAACTGCTTGTTTTCCTCATCCATAATGATGTCGCCACAACCAGATACACAACATGTACCCATACCACGAGCAACTACGGCTGCGTGAGATGTCATACCACCACGAACTGTCAGGATACCCTGAGCAGACTTCATACCTGTGATATCTTCTGGTGATGTCTCAAGACGAACAAGGATAACTTTCTCTCCTCTTGCAGCCCACTCTACAGCGTCATCAGCTGTGAATACAACTTTACCACAAGCAGCTCCTGGAGATGCTCCAAGACCTTTTCCAAGTGGAGTTGCAGCTTTTAATGCAGCAGCATCAAACTGTGGATGTAATAATGTATCAAGGTTACGAGGGTCGATCATTGCAACAGCCTCTTCCTCTGTTCTCATTCCTTCATCTACAAGATCACAAGCGATCTTAAGAGCAGCCTGAGCTGTTCTCTTACCATTACGTGTCTGAAGCATGTACAGTTTACCGTGCTCTACAGTGAACTCCATGTCCTGCATATCTCTGTAGTGAGTCTCCAGAGTCTTGCATACATCTTTGAACTGTGCGAATGCTTCTGGGAACTTCTGCTCCATCTCGGAAATGTGCATAGGTGTACGAACACCGGCAACAACGTCCTCACCCTGTGCATTGATAAGGAACTCACCCATAAGCTTATTCTCACCAGTTGCAGGATCACGTGTGAATGCAACACCTGTACCTGACTCGTTATTTAAGTTACCGAATACCATTGGCATTACGTTAACAGCAGTTCCCCAGGAATATGGGATATCGTTGTCACGACGGTAAACGTTTGCACGTGGGTTGTCCCAAGAACGGAATACAGCTTCAATAGCAAGTTTTAACTGCTCTACAGGATCTGAAGGGAAGTCTGTTCCTAACTGGTTCTTGTACTCAGCTTTGAACTGCTCTGCTAATTCTTTTAAGTCAGCGGCTGTAAGTTCAACGTCGAACTTAACTCCTCTGTCTGCTTTCATCTTATCGATGAGCTGCTCGAAATATTTCTTACCAACTTCCATAACAACGTCAGAGAACATCTGGATAAAACGTCTGTAAGAGTCATATACGAAACGCTCGAATTTAGGATCTGGGTTTCCAGCGATCATTGCTGCAACTACTTCGTCATTCAGTCCAAGGTTTAAGATGGTGTCCATCATACCTGGCATAGATGCTCTAGCACCGGAACGAACAGAAACAAGTAATGGATTCTTGAGGTCTCCGAATTTCTTTCCGTTAATCTCTTCCATTTTCTTAACGCCTTCCATAGCCTGTGCCATGATTTCGTCGTTAATCTTGCGGCCATCCTCATAATACTGAGTACAAGCCTCTGTTGTGATTGTGAATCCCTGTGGTACTGGAAGACCGATATCAGTCATCTCGGCAAGGTTAGCACCTTTTCCACCAAGGAGATTACGCATGGACATGTTTCCTTCACTGAACATGTAAACCCATTTGTTTGCCATAACTGGTAATCCTCCTAAAAATAAATTAAGATATACGGCTGTGGCAGACTTACCCCTTGGTAAAACCTGCCTGCTTGTATAAGCCTATCGAATATTATAACAAACTTTGGTCAAAATAGCTATATTTTTTCAAACTTTTTTCTTATAAAAAACGAGTTTTATTTTCGACAATATTGTATAAATCGTTTAAAATGCCTTTTTTTGCCCGATTTTTGTAATTTTCTCTTGAAATTTGTGATTTTTGTGAGATAAT
>OHMK01001017.1_pt1 | contig 9807 bp, 9 predicted proteins | sample 1569291 | NCBI WGS metagenome assembly OHMK01 (sample SAMEA3879517, study PRJEB24766) | human gut metagenome | biome: human-associated habitat; feature: feces | place: USA | collected 1985/1987 | reverse complement strand
ATACCGGGAGTAAAGCTTGGACTTGCCAACCTTGTTACGGTGCTGATGCTGTATCTGATTGGCTGGAGAGAGGCTCTTTGTGTATCGGTGCTTCGTATTGTGCTTACCGGAATTTTATTTGGAAATTTGGTCAGCATCTGTTATGGACTTGCCGGCGGATTATTAAGCTTTGTACTTATGTTTATTCTGATTCGGATGAACTGTTTTCATGTAGTTACGGTCAGTATCTGTGGCGGAATCATACATAATATGGGACAGCTTATCGTAGCAGGATTTCTGGTAAGCTCATACTATGTCATTTACTATATGCCGGTTTTATTGATTGCAGGCTTTGTGACGGGTGCACTGATTGGAATTGTGGCAAAGGAAGTAGGAGGAAGATTATGTATTCATATATCAAAGGCGAATTATCCGAAATAGTGGCAGAGAATCATATTGTCGTTGAAAATGGCGGAATCGGCTATAATATTTATATTCCGGGACAGGTATTATCTCTGCTACCGGGAGTTGGCGAAGAAGTAAAAATCTATACCTATCTTTGTGTCAGAGAGGATGCATTTATTTTATATGGTTTTCTTACCAGAGATGATTTGAATGTATTTAAATTGCTGATTGGTGTATCCGGAATCGGACCAAAGGGTGCACTGGCAATTCTTTCTGTCATGTCAACGGATGATTTGCGTTTTGCAGTATTGTCTGATGATGCAAAAGCAATTGCAAAAGCTCCGGGTGTTGGAAATAAGACGGCACAGCGGTTGATTATAGAATTAAAAGACAAGCTTAGTTTGGAGGATGCCTTTGAACAGAAATTAAGCCATACACAGGAAGCTGTTTCTGGTAACGGCTTAAAAGGAATCCGCAATGAAGCAGTAGAGGCACTGGTTTCACTGGGTTATTCTTCCACAGAGGCTTTGAAGGTGCTGCGGGATATCGAAATTACGGAAGACAGTTCGGTAGAAGATATTTTAAAACTGGCTTTGAAGCAGATGGCATTCTTATAAGAGGAGCAGAAAATGGAAAAACGTGTAATTTCAACGCAGATGCAGGATGAAGATATCAAAATCGAAAAAACACTGCGTCCGATGACCTTGGATGAATATATTGGTCAGGAGAAAGCAAAAGCAAATCTTAAAGTGTATATAGAGGCTGCAAAACAGCGTGGAGAGTCCTTAGACCATGTATTGTTTTATGGTCCTCCGGGACTTGGTAAGACTACTCTTGCCGGCATTATTGCCAATGAAATGGGCGTACATATGAAAGTCACTTCCGGTCCGGCAATTGGAAAGCCGGGAGAAATGGCAGCTATTTTGAGTAATCTTGCAGAAGGTGACATTTTATTTGTAGATGAGATTCATCGTCTGAACCGGCAGGTAGAGGAAGTATTATATCCTGCCATGGAGGATTATGTCATTGACATTATGGTGGGAAAAGGCGCAACTGCCCGTTCAATCCGCCTTGATTTACCGCATTTTACGCTGGTTGGTGCCACTACCAGGGCCGGACTTTTATCGGCACCCTTAAGAGACCGATTTGGAGTGGTACATCATCTGGAATTTTATAATGTGGAGGAACTTAAGACAATTATTGTCCATTCTGCAAAAAAGTTAGAGGTAAAGATTGATGAGGAAGGTGCAATCGAATTGGCACGCCGTTCCAGAGGAACGCCGCGTCTTGCCAACCGCCTTTTAAAGAGGGTGCGTGATTTTGCACAGGTGCAGTACAATGGTGAAATTACCAAAGAAGTAGCATCCTTTGCACTGGATTTACTGGAAGTAGACAAGATGGGCTTAGACCAGAATGACAGGAACATTTTGCTTACGATTATTGAAAAATTCCAGGGTGGCCCGGTAGGGCTGGATACCCTTGCGGCAGCGATTGGGGAAGATGCCGGAACCATAGAGGATGTTTATGAACCATATCTTGTAAAGAATGGATTTATCAACCGGACACCAAAGGGAAGGGTCGCAACAGAATTTGCATATCATCACTTTGGAATAGAGGGCTAAGAAAATAGTTGTTTTTCGACAGATTTATAGCTATAATATGCTATATGTAGTAGTCAGAGAATATTTTAGGCAGATACGCAGAGAGGAAATGAAAATGGCAGCAAAAAATAATACAGAAGTGATTATTGATGGAAAAGTATATACTTTAAGCGGATATGAGAGTCAGGAGTATTTACAGAAGGTAGCAACTTATATCAATGATAAGATTGCAGAATTTAAAATGCTGGATGAATATAAGAGAATTCCAAGTGATATGCGTTCCACATTGCTGGCATTGAACATTGCAGATGATTACTTCAAAGCGAAAAATCAGGTTGAAAAATTAGAGCAGGATTTAGAGGTAAAAGACCGTGAAATCTATGATTTAAAGCATGAACTGATTTCCAACCAGATCCGCATGGAAAGTGATGCCAAATCTTTAAAGGATCTGGAAAAAGAAAATAAAGAGCTGCTTTTAAATAAGACCAGATTAGAAGCAACCTTAGAAGATGCTTTACTTGGTAAAGTAGATAAACTTGAAAAACCGGAAAAAACTGAAAAACCAGAGGAAAAGAAAGCAGACCATACGGAAGAAAAGAAAGAGGAAAAGCCTTCCGGAAAGAAAGCGTAATAGAGAATAAAAACTATGAAAGGGGGCAGACATTTATCTGTCCCTTTTGTTGCCATAGGAGATGAGGAAAGATGAAAGAGTTAGAACTTTTAGCACCGGCAGGTTCCTTGAAAACATTAAAGGCAGTCATTCATGCCGGAGCAGATGCCGTATATCTTGGCGGAAGTATGTTCGGCGCAAGAGCATATGCCAATAATTTTAACGAAGAAGAATTATTAGAAGCAATCCGTTTCGGACATATTCATGGACGCAAAATTATTCTTGCGGTGAATACCCTGTTAAAAGAATATGAATTAGGACAGCTCTATGATTATCTGCGCCCTTATTATGAAGCGGGAGTAGATGCTGTCATCGTGCAGGATATGGGCGTTATGGAGTTTATCAAAACTCATTTTCCAAATCTTCCGATACATACCAGTACCCAGATGACCATTACCAATGTAGAGGGAGCCAGGCTTTTAAAGGAACAGGGCGTTGAGCGTGTGGTGACAGCGAGAGAAATGTCCTTAGAAGAAATTCAAAGAATCCATGATGAAGTAGGCGTGGAACTGGAAAGCTTTATTCATGGCGCATTGTGTTACTGTTATTCCGGACAGTGCCTTTTCAGTAGTATCATCGGCGGAAGAAGCGGAAACCGTGGCAGATGTGCACAGCCATGCCGCCTTTCCTATGAAGTATTGCAGGGAGAAAAAAGTCTTACCGGACATCATGCAACACCGATTTTGAGCCTTAAGGATATGTGTACACTGCCATTTTTGTATGAACTGGCTGACCATGGGGTATATTCCTTTAAGATAGAAGGACGGATGAAGACACCGGAGTATGCTGCCGGTGTAGTAAGTATTTACCGGAAATATATGGATTCCTATCTGGATGGAAGCCGTATCCCAGTGGAAAAAAAGGATATCAGGGCACTTTTAGAGCTTGGAAACCGTGGTGGCTTTACCAACGGATATTACTATCATCATAATGACAGTGATATGCTAAGCGGAGAGAGTGCTTCCCATAATAAGAGCGAAGGTGTTCTTCAGGATAACATCCGTAGAGAATATGTAGACACCGAATTAAAAGAAAAGATTAAAGGAAAGTTAATATTAAATAAAGAATGCCCTGCTAAGATAGAAGTGCAATATGGAAAAATAAAAGTTTCTTATCAGGGAGATATGGTTCTTGTAGCGCAGAATCGTCCGTTGACGAAAGAAGTTGTAACAGAAAAGATTACAAAGACCGGGAATACACCATTTGTTTTTGAAAATCTTGAAGTTACAATGGATGATGATATTTTTATGCCGGTAAACCAGTTGAACCAGTTGCGAAGAGGTGCGTTGGAAGCATTAGAAGAAGCGTTGTTGAAACCTTATGAAAGAACGCTTCCAGAATTGGTGGAAACTTCTTCCGCTGAAACAGATAGGCAGACAACAGGAAATGCCATAAAAGAAAAGCAGATTTCCGGACAGTCATTATCACAGACTTCTGGACAACAATCCGCCGGTTCATCCACAGAAGTCCGGGTACTGATTGAAGACGCAGAACAGCTTCCGGCAGTATTAAAAGCCGATTTCGTGGATACGGTTTATCTTGATTGTATGTTGTATACAAGAGAAAATCTGATCCACAAGTTAAGTGAGGATATAGACAGGGTACATGCATCCGGTAAGAAAGTATTTTATGTATTCCCGTTTATTTTCCGGCAGCAGACCAGTCTTTTTTATGAAAAAATCATGCCGGAGCTAAAAAAGCTTCCATTAAATGGTATTATGGTGCGGAGTCTTGATGAGATTGCGTTTATAAAGGAATGGGGCAATGAAAACTGGCAGATGGTATCCGACAGTAATTTATATACCTATTCCAATGAAGCGGCAGAATATTTTTATCGTCTTGGAATGATACAGGATACAATTCCGGTGGAATTGAACCGGAAGGAGATTTTAAGAAGAGAAAACAGCCGGTCTGAAATGATTATCTATGGCAGACTTCCACTTATGATAACGGCGCAGTGTATTCATAAGAACACGTTAGGCTGTATGCATCAGCACAAGGTGCTGAACTTAAAAGACCGTTATTCTGTACATTTTCCGGTGAAAAATTTCTGCTCGGAATGTTATAACGTAATTTATAATTCGCTTCCGGTCTGTCTCTTTAAGGAAGACGTAACCGTGAAAAAGATTGCACCGGCTGCCGTAAGGCTTTCCTTTACGACAGAAACTGAAGAAGAGACAGAACAGATTTTAACAATTTATGGCGATATTTATAAAAATGGTGGCATTTTGGGGCAGATGCCAATGGAATGCACCAATGGACATTTTAAACGAGGCGTAGAATAAAGCAGAGGTATTTATGGTTCATTTGATTGTGGAATTATCAAAATATGCACTTATTATTCTGTTTTCTGTGTATACATATGAATGTTTTTCGGTATTCCGGAATATATCAGAACGAAAACAGGAAAAGAAATTTAAACGGCAGGCAAGGATTTTGTATGCGATTCATTTTACGGCATATGTAGTCATATTTGCGGTGACAGAGGATGCATATACTTTTATTTTTTATCTGGCGCAGATAATTCTTCTTGTTGTGGTACGGAATGTGTACAAATTATGTTATCCGAAGGCTTCAAGACTTTTGGTTAATAATATGTGTATGCTTATGATTATCGGGTTTATTATTCTGACCCGCCTGAATTTTGGACATGCTATCAAGCAGTTTGCGATTGCAGCGGTATCCTGTGTGATTTCCCTTGTGATTCCGGTGATGATACGGAGGATGGGATTTTTCCGGAATCTCACCTGGATTTATGCGGCAATCGGTATTGTGGGACTTGGTATTGTATGTATCGCAGGAAGCACCAGCTATGGAGCAAAGATTTCCTTTACCATAGCAGGAATTACGGTACAGCCGTCTGAATTTATTAAGATTCTTTTTGTGTTTTTTGTGGCTGCCATGTATCATAAATCAACGGAATTCCGTCAGGTGGTAATTACCACTTTGATTGCAGCACTGCATGTATTGATTCTGGTATTATCCCGGGATTTAGGTGGCGCATTGATTTTCTTTGTGGCTTATATGGCAATGCTTTATGTGGCAACGAGAAAACCACTCTATTTTGCCGGTGGACTGCTGGCGGGAAGTGTAGCGGCAGTAATTGCCTATAAATTATTTAATCATGTCAGAGTCCGTGTGGTGGCATGGAAAACACCACTAAAAGTAATTGACAAAGAGGGCTATCAGATCTGCCAGTCGCTTTTTGCAATCGGGACCGGAGGCTTTTTCGGTCTGGGGTTATATCAAGGCATGCCAAATAAAATTCCGGTAGTAGAGCAGGATTTTATTTTTGCAGCAATTTCAGAAGAACTGGGTGGAATGTTTGCTCTGTGTCTGATTCTGGTCTGTGTAAGCTGTTTCCTGATGTTTTTAAATATTGCCATGCAGTTAAAGGATTCCTTTTATAAGCTGGTGGCACTTGGACTTGGAACGATTTACGGATTTCAGGTATTCTTAACCATTGGCGGAGTAACAAAATTTATTCCATCCACCGGAGTAACCCTTCCGTTAGTCAGCTATGGAGGAAGCTCCATGTTAAGTACATTGATTATATTTGGCATTATTCAGGGATTATATATTTTGCGGGAAGACGAAGGAGTGTCACATAATGAAAAAGGAGAATATAAACCAGCAAAAAAGAAAGCAAAATCGGGATTCGAAACAGAAGTCAGGGACCTCAGTTAGTAAGAATAAAGAATTTGCAGTGATTACTTATCTTTTCCTTGCTATCTTTATCTGCCTGATGGGATATATGGTATATTTTCAGGCGGTAAAAAGCGAAGATTTTATCAATAGTCCATATAATAGCAGACAGGATACTTTTGCAGACCGTGTGGTCAGAGGAAAGATTATGTCAGCAGATGGCAAAGTTTTGGCCGAGACCGTAGTGGATGCTGCCGGTAATGAAACCCGGAAATATCCTTATGGTAATATGTATGCGCATGTGGTCGGTTTTTCCACCAATGGAAAGTCAGGTATTGAATCCAATATGAACTTTAATCTTTTACGTTCCCATTCTTTTGTATTAGAGCGTATGTTTAACGAGATTAAAGATGAAAAAAGCATGGGAGACAATGTGGTTACCACGTTGGATTCCACTTTGCAGGAAACTGCATATCAGGCATTGGGTAATTATGATGGTGCAGTTGTTGTGATGGAGCCTTCCACCGGAAAAGTGCTTGCCATGGTGTCCAAACCGGATTTTGACCCGAATACTATTGCGGCAGACTGGGATTCCATTATTTCAGAAGATAATAATAACTCGGTTCTTTTAAACCGGGCGACCCAGGGATTATATCCGCCTGGCTCTACTTTTAAAATAATTACAACTTTAGAATATATCCGGGAAAATCCGGATTATGAGAATTACAGCTATAGCTGTAACGGAAGTATTACAGAGAATGATTTTACAATACACTGTTATAATAATGCCGTGCATGGAACGCAGGATTTGAAGCAGTCCTTTGCAAATTCCTGTAATTCATCTTATGCCAATATCGGATTATCTTTGGACACAGATTCTCTTTCGGACCTTTGTTCAGATCTGATGTTTGATAAGACACTGCCGGGAAACTTTGAAACAAGTAAAAGTCAGTTTAAATTAACAGATGAATCCCCGGAAAGTATGAAAATGCAGACGTCAATCGGACAGGGAGAGACGCTGGTAACACCACTCCATATGTTATTGATTACCAGTGCAATTGCCAACGATGGAATTCTGATGAAACCTTATGTGGTAGACCATACGGAAAATGAAAATGGTATAGAAGTAAAGAAATATGAGCCGGCTGCAAGCAAGCAGCTTCTTTCGGAAAAAGAAGCAAAGACCATGCAGGAATTTATGGCAGGTGTAGTTGCAGATGGTACTGCATCCAAGTTAAATGGGCAGAGTTATACTGCATACGGCAAGACTGGCTCCGCAGAGTTTAATAACAATAAGGGAGAAAGCCATTCCTGGTTTGTTGGATATGCACACCGGGAGGATAAGGAAGATATTGCAGTTGTTGTAATTGCAGAAGGTGCAGGTGCAGGCAGTACCGTTGCAGTTCCAGCAGCAAAACAGGTTTTTGATGTATATTACAGATAAATGAAAGCAGATAGGATGACATGCTGCGTCAGGAATCATCCGGGACTTCTGAAATGGATTGTTGCATCCTTATGAAAAAAGGGGTATACTGTTTGTTAAACAAAAGGTAGTGACCACATCAGGAGGTATTGCAATGATTGAAGCAACAAGTTGTGGTGGTGTGGTAATATTTCGGGGTAAGGTGCTTGTCCTTTATAAGAATTATAAGAATAAGTACGAAGGCTGGGTGCTTCCAAAGGGAACAGTAGAACCCGGGGAAGAATTCAAAGATACCGCAGCAAGAGAGGTATTGGAGGAAACGGGCGTAGATGCATCCATAATCAAATATGTCGGGAAGAGCCAGTATAGCTTTACTGTGCCAGAAGATACGGTGGAGAAACAGGTACATTGGTATCTGATGATGGCAGACAGTTATTACAGCAAACCACAGCGTGAGGAATATTTTGTTGATTCCGGATATTACAAATATCATGAGGCTTATCATCTGCTTAAATTTGCGAATGAGAAGCAGATTTTAGAGAAAGCTTATAATGAATATCTGGATTTGAAAAAGTGTAATCTGTGGGGAACCCACAAATATTATTAGAGCAGCCATCTGACTGCTTTTTTAAATCAGATATGAGGTGTAGCATGCATTGGTATTCTAATTTATATCTGGGAGAAAGGTTGAAAAATCAGGAAGCAAAGGTAAAAAGCAGAGTGGAGCGGAATGTGCCACAGCCGTCGCTTTATCTTCTGACCCTTCCGTCAAATGAAGAGAATCTTCTGGATATTATACCGGCAACAGATTTATTACAAAAGGCATATCCGAAGAAAGAACTTTTTATTATCGGTCTGGAAAAAGGATATGACGCAGCATTAGAGATGTCAGCAGCAATTGTGAATGATATTTATCATAAAACAGGAACATTTGAAGTGCGTAAATTTGTACTGAAACAGCAGACTCGTAAAAATACTGAAATGGAGACATGAGGATGACAGTGCTGTTATCTATTTTGAAAATCCTGGGCATAATATTATTATGCATATTAGGTTTACTGGTTTTACTTATCATGCTTTTGCTGTTTGCTCCGGTATCTTACCGGATTCGTGGAGAGACAAGGCAGGGACAGACTACGTTAAAAGTGCATGGAGCATGGTGTCTTATGGCTTTGCGTTTTTCCTTTCTGATGGAGCAGGGAAAGCAGCTTGCAGTTTTAAAGATTTTTGGCATAAAAGCATGGAAGTATCCATCGGATGAAAAATCCAAAAAGAAATTAGAGAAAAAGAAAGTAAAGAAAAAGCCGAAAAAGAAATCCGGGGAAAAATCCCATAAGGAACCGGGAAAAGACTTAGTGCAGAAACGTCAGAAGCCGGAAGAACAAACAGCACCGGCGATTGAAAAAAAGATAGATGTAACGGGGCTGGAAGAACAGAATCCACCGGCTGAAGTACAAGAAGAACAGACGGAAAAACAGTATGAACAGAAACACCATAAGAAGACATATAAGAAAAAGTTTGTTTCCGTATTTGGTAAAATCAGCAAGACAATACGCTCGATAGTAGAAAAGATAAAAGCAATTCCGCAGAAATTTAAAAATATCGGCAGTAAAATAAAAAAAGTGAATCAGTGGATACAGGATGAGCAGAATAGAAGTGCCGTCCGTTTTGTCCTGGGTGCTGTAATAAGGCTGTTAAAAAAATACGGACCAAAGCATATGAAGGCAGATGTTGCTTATGGTATGGAAGATCCGGCAGCCACAGGGCAGGTTTTAGCAGTGCTCAGCGTATTACCATTTTTATATTATGATAAGGTATCTATTATGCCGGATTTTGAGGCAGAACATTTTTATATCGAAGGCAGCTGGGATATAAGGGGACGGATACAGGTGATTCATTTATTAAAGGCTGCAATTCAAATCTGGAGAAATCCGGATGTGAAACACTTTATAAAGCAATTTTAACAGAATCAATATGAAGTAGAATCAGGAGGAATTATTATGTCAGACAGTAATAACACATTTCGCAATACGGTAGAATCTTTATTCAAAGGAATGGACAGTTTCATTACAACCAAGACGGTT
>OHMK01001015.1_pt1 | contig 9816 bp, 9 predicted proteins | sample 1569291 | NCBI WGS metagenome assembly OHMK01 (sample SAMEA3879517, study PRJEB24766) | human gut metagenome | biome: human-associated habitat; feature: feces | place: USA | collected 1985/1987 | reverse complement strand
GCGACAAGGGCGACACTGGCCCCGTCGGCCCGGTCGGCCCACAGGGTGAGCAGGGGCCTCAAGGCCCCACCGGTGCTACGGGTGCCACTGGTCTGCAGGGAGAGACTGGCCCTCGTGGCGAACAGGGGCCGCAGGGCATTCAGGGCGAGCGCGGCCCGCAGGGCCCTCAAGGCCCCACCGGTGACACTGGACCACAGGGGCCTAAAGGTGACCCCGGCCCGGCAGGTGCAGATGGCAAGGACGGACTGGATGCCCCACAAATCGACGACGCCACCGTGACCGACTCTGCCCCATGGAGCAGCAAGCACATCGTGGATGTGCTCTGCCCGCCGCTGGAGGAGACCGGGAACCCGGTGCAGTGTTACCCTGTGGCGGGATATCCGCTGGGCTGTAAGGTGAGTTGGGAGCCGACGCAGGAAGGCAGTGGTGACCCATCACCTGACAATGTTCGCCCCATCAAGGGTAGGGACAGCGTGAAGGTCGAACGGTGTGGGGAGAATCTGCTGAATATTTCGATGGTTGCAGAAGCCGTTGGCGCAACAGTTGATGGTGATAAAATCCATATTACTGACACTAGCGGGTGGATGGAAAGTTTCATTGTATGTGAGTCCAAACTTCCTCCGGGCACATATATGATAGGTTTTGATGCCAGCATTGCAGGATACGGTAGGTTTATGGTACGAACCTATAATGTAGACGGTGAAAAAGCGGATGCCAAAGTTACCGTTGCAAACAGTGGGTATTCCGCCGAGTACAATAAATACTATAATGCTTACCTAATATATTGTAACTCTACATCGCCGTTACATCAAAACATACAGTTCACAGTTAGCCAGTCTGCATATTTTTGCATCGGTTTTACAAGTGGCGGTACGAATAGCATAACAGAGCTCGATATTATCAATCCAACGCTTGTTCCCGGCACCACTGCCTCCACCACCTACGCCCCTTACACCGGCCAAACCGCCACCCTCACTCTGCCACGCACCATCTACGGCGGCACGGTGGATGCAGTGACGGGAGAGGGGCAGGAGACGTGGAAGCTGCTGGCGCTGGACGGAACGGAAGCATGGACCGCCGTTGGATCTGGTGATAGTCTTTATTTTCGGAGCAGTCTGATTTCCATTGGAAATAGAACGATGTCCGATAACGATTATTGCACAACGTTCCCTATTGCATCGATTTCAGGCTCGAATACGGCACAAGGAATAAACGGGTGGAAGACATCCCTATATCTGCGTTGGTCTACATTTGCAGACGTTGACGCTTTGAAATCCTACCTCTCCACCCAGTACGCCGCCGGAACCCCTGTGCAAGTCTGCTACAAGCTGGCAACGCCCACCCCCATCACCGCAACAGGCGCCCTGCCCATCCCCGCTCTGAGCGGCGTGAACACCCTGCTGACCGACGCAGATAACGCAACCGTCACCGGCAGGGCTGACCCCATCAAACGCATTACTGACCTTGAGGACGCAGTAGCGTCCATGACAACGACCTAAAGGAGGACTGACTATGGCAATTAAATCCAAAGCTCGCCACGACCTGACCCTGCGCTCCATCAAGCGGGAGATTGCCGCTGGACGCGATGTGGCATACTGGCTGGACAAGGCGTATACCCATCTGGACAGCGGCTTACTGACGGAGGACGACATCGCAGAGGTGGAAGCCCTTGCACAGGCGTACTACGATGCACTGGATGCGGAGGACAAGGCGAACGCTGAGGAAACTACGCAGTAAGGAGGATATCCGCGCCGACCATCTGCTCAACCAGATGCAGGGGAAGATCAAGTAAGAGTACATAGCAGCAGCCCGGGGAGCCTGATGGTTCCTCGGGGCTGTTTTCTTTTGGCATGTTTCAGCATATTCCGACGCATTCCGCATTATCCGGAACATTCTGACATTTTCCGGTTAAAGTTGGATGGAAAGGATGTGCAAACTATGCTTGACGTAAAAATTTCGGACTCCCCTGCCCATCTGGATCAAATCCTCCGGCCACTGGGAATCACCCGGAGCTCAAAGAATTACCGTGTTCTCTGCGACTGCGTGGCTCTGATCTGTGAGCAGGAGGACCGGCTGGAAGCCGTACAGAAGGAGATCTATACCCCCATCTCAGACCAGCGGCGCTGCAAGTGGTCCGCCATTCAAAGTGCCGTCCGGCGTGCAGCAGAGAAAGCATGGGCGCTGAACCCCGAGGGCGTTCAGCAATTGGCTGGCTACCCGCTGACCGGCGCACCCAGCGCGGTGCAGTTCTTGGAGATGCTTTACAATGCCGTGGTGAGAGGGTAACGAAAAGGCTGCCATGCGAGTGTGATGCGTGGCAGCCTATTTTTTTGTTGATTTTTGCATAGTTTCCTGCAAAGAGTGGGTTTGACTGTGGGTTACCGCAAAAGAAAAACGCCCAGAAACTTACGTATCTAGGCGTTTTATCTTGGTGGGCGCGGGTGGATTCGAACCACCGAAGCTGAAAAGCAGCAGATTTACAGTCTGTCCCCATTGGCCACTCGGGAACACGCCCAGATTCTGTTCACGTCCGTCGCCGGACGACTTGTTTATTTTAGCAGAGTGGGGCGGATTTGTCAACTGTTTTTTCGTATTTTTTCAGCTTGTTTTTCAGGGCTCAGCGTTCAAGGTGCTTGCGGCGCTCATAGTCGTGCAGGGCGGCGATGGCCTCGCCGGAAAGCGGGTAGAGCGCGATGAGGTTGAAGATGGTCATCAGGCCGATTCCGACATCGCCGAGGTCCCATACCACCGTGTAGGCCTCCATGCCGCCGATCAGCAGCATGACCAGCGCCAGCAGCTTGTACAGCGTCTGCCAGAGCCAGCGGTCGCCGAAGAGGTAGGCCACATTGGAGCGGGCATAGAACAGGATACCGAGGAAGGTGGAAAAGCTGAACAGCGCCAGCGTGACCGCGATGAAGATGACGCCGAAACTGCCCAAGTGGTACTGCACCGCCGCTTGGAGCAGGTCCATGCCGGTCAGGCCCGCCGTGACGGATGCCGGGGCGAGAAGCATGACGAAGGCCGTACAGCTGCAGATCACGATGGTGTCGATGAGGACGCCCAGCGCCTGTACCAGCCCCATCTTGACCGGGTCATCGCAGGAGGCGGCTGCCGCCGCGCAGGGGGCCGAACCACTGCCCGCTTCGTTGGAGAAGAGGCCGCGCTTGATGCCGTTCATCAGCACGGCACCGAAGCCGCCCGCAGCCGCTTGCCGCAGACCGAAGGCTTCGGAGAAGATCTGACCCAGCACCGCCGGGACATGGGTGATGTTGGCCGCGATGACGAAGAGGGTCATAACAAAATAGCAGACCGCCATGATCGGCACGATAACATCCAGGCTTTTCACAGTGGCATCCTTGCGCAGGACAATGACCGCCGAGAGCACCACCAGCACCACCGTGGTCACGATGGGCGGGATGGAGAACGCATTGGCAAAGGCAGAGCTGACCGAGTTGCTGATGACCTGGCTGATGCCGCACCAGCAGATGAGGCCCGAAATGGCAAACAACACCGCGATGATGGAATGACGCAGCTTTTTGCCCCGCTTGCGCTCGGCCAGCACATGGATGTAGTAGGCCGGGCCGCCGCGCTGACCGCCATAGAGCGGGTCGGGCTGCCGGTACTTCTGGGCCAGTGTGGATTCCACAAAGGAGGTGGAGGCCCCCAACAGGGCCGTGACCCACATCCAGAACACTGCACCGGCACCACCGGCAGACACTGCCGCCACCACGCCCACCAGATTGCCCATGCCTACCCGGGTGGCCGTGGAGACGATGAGCGTCTGAAAAGAGGAAAGGCTGTCCATGCTCTGGTTCTTTTCGCAGACAGCGGCGATCATATCCCGGAACAGCCGCACGGGCAGCAGCCGGGTGCGCAGGGTGAAGAACACGCCCGCCGTGAGCAGCAGCACCGCCATCAGCGAAATGCCGATGCCGCCGCCCACCGGCAGGGTGAACAGATCACCCCAGAGCAGGTTGTATACCGTTTCGATCAAATGGGACATTCTGAGGAGCCTCCTGTTGTGTGATTACTTTATTATAATACAGCACTTCAGGTTTGTAAATCAGAAAATCCCAGCGCAAGGAAAATAAAAAATCCGAACCCTTCTCTTTCGAGAAAAGGTTCGGATTTTCATTGCTTGGTGCGGATAAGAGGACTTGAACCTCCACCGAGTTGCCCCGATTAGAACCTGAATCTAACGCGTCTGCCAATTCCGCCATATCCGCATATTCTGTTTTGTTCGCTGCCGTTCGGCTCGGAACGATGTTTATTATACCACAGGTGCAAAGAAAGTCAAGCGTTTTCTGCAAAAATAGTACGACAAATTTTTTTGCGAAAATTGTTGCATTCCGTATAGGCCGAATGGGGCGAAAAATCCGGTGGAGTATGATACAATAAATATTACCCCTGCGGGGCAGCGGCCCGGCGGGACTATTTACGGAAGAGGGAAACTGCGAATGTTCAACATCATTATCTTTCTCATCGGTGCAGGCATCATGTTCTACATGGCATGGCGGAGCTGGTCGAGACGCCGCAAGCTCATGACCAGGGGCGAAAAGGTCGAGGCCGCTGTGGCAGGCACGGTCCAGAGCCGGGACGGCGAAGCCTACCTGTTGGAGTTCACCACTGCTGGCGGCACCCACCGCCTCCATTACCCCAAGTCTGCCAAGGGCAGAGAGCTTGCACAGGGAGCTGTCGTCACCCTTTATTATAACCCCGACGACCCCGCCGAGATGTACGTCGAGGGCGACAAGTCCGTCCTGGGGGCAGAGGTGCTGTATGTGGTGCTGGGCATCGTGCTGCTGGTGCTGATGGTTCAGGCGGGCATCACGGTGGAGGACATCACCCGTGAGCTGGAGAAGCGACATGTCATTGACCACAAGGTCAAACAGGAAAGGATGCAGTGATTCACTATGGCAGATTATAAGAAGTCCAGTGTCCATTGTCACTCGACGATGTGCGACGGCAAAAACACCTTGCAGGAGATGGCCAGCGCCGCCTGTGCGCAGGGCTTGACCACACTGGGCTTCTCCGGCCATAGCTACACCCAGCGTGACCGCGAATACTGCATGAGCCCCAGCCGCACCGCCCAGTACAAGGCCACCATTGCAAAGCTCAAGGCAGAGTATAAGGGCAAGGTGGACATCCTCTGCGGCATCGAGTGGGACAGCCTGAGCGAGGACAAGCCCGAGAACTACGATTACTGGATCGGTGCGGCCCATCACCTGTACGGCAAGAACACCGGCAAGTACTACGAGATCGACTTCCGCCCGCAGGATCTGCACGACTGCATCTTTGATGATTTCGACGGTGACCCGCTGGCCGCGGTGGAGGCCTACTTTGCAGAGGTGGAGAAGGTTGCCGCCAAGGGACCGGACATTCTGGCCCACATCGACCTCATCAAGAAGCTGAACGGCGAGGGTGAGTTCTTTGATGAAGAGGCTCCCCGCTACCGGGCCGCTGCCCTCAAGGCCCTGAGCGCAGCAAAAGAGCACAACTGCCTGCTGGAAGTGAACACCGGCGGCGTTTACCGCGGCTACCGCAAGGACTTCTACCCCAGTGCATGGATGCTGGAGGAGTGGAACAAGATGGGCGGCAAGGTCATCATCACCTCCGACTCCCACGATGTTTCCAGCCTGACCTTCGGCTTTGAGGAAGCCGCCGCCGCCATCAAGGCTGCCGGCTTCACCAGTGTGGAGGTGCTGACCGGCCACGGCTTTGAGACCCAGGAGCTGTAAAAGAAAAATAAAGCACAACCCTCTCCGTTTTTGCTGCGCAATGCCGGGGAGGGTTGTTTTCCGTAAACTGTGAGGAACCTTATGACCCAAACTGCGAAAAAAAACCCCTTCAGCATGAATGTGGACCTGATGCACGGGCCCATTTTCAAAAACCTGCTGCTGTTCATGCTGCCCATCTTCATCTCCAACCTGTTCCAGCAGCTCTATAACACCGTGGACACCATGATCGTGGGCAATGTGCTGGGCGATACCGCCCTTGCCGCCATTGGCTCCTGCGGCTCGATCTACGAGCTTCTGGTCGGTTTTGGCCTCGGTATCGGCAACGGCCTTGCAATCGTTGCAGCGCGCTCCTACGGGGCGCAGGATCACGATCTGCTCAAAAAGACCGTGGCAGGCTCACTGGTCATCGGTCTGGTGGCTTCCCTTTGCATTACGCTGGCAGGTGTGCTGGGCCTGCACCCACTGCTCCTTATGCTGGACACCCCGGCGGAGATCCTGGACGATGCGTACCGCTACATTTTGACCATCGATCTGGGCGTGCTGGTCATGTTCGCCTATAACCTCTGCGCGGGCCTGCTGCGCGCCATTGGCAACAGCGTGATGCCGCTGGTGTTCCTGCTCATCTCCTCGGGCCTGAATGTGGCGCTGGATCTCCTGTTCATTGCAAGGATGGGCATGGGGGTGCAGGGGGCGGCTGTGGCAACGGTCATCTCGCAGGGCATTTCGGTGGTGCTCTGCATCCTGTACATCTTCCTCAAAGTGAAGATCCTGCTTCCGGAAAAGCAGCATTTCAGGGTGGGCAGCCACCTTTACTGGGAGCTGTTCAGCCAGAGCATCTCCATGGGCCTGATGAGCAGCATCGTCTCGGCTGGCTCGGTGGTGCTGCAGTATGGCATCAACGGTCTGGGCACGCTGGTCATCGCCGGTCACACTGCCGCCCGGAAGCTGTTCTCCTTTACCACCATGCCGGTCATGGCCATGGCATCGGCATGCTCCACGTTTGTTTCCCAGAACTGCGGCGCAGACCAGCCGGAGCGTGTCCGCAAGGGCATGAAGGAGATCGCCCTGTACAGCGTGGCAGTGGCCGTGCTGGCAATCTTTCTGATGCAGCTGGGCGCGGAGTGGATGGTGCGGCTTATCTCCGGCTCCAGCGAGTCTGTGGTGCTGGAAAACGGCGCACGGTATCTGCGCTGGAACGCGCCCTTCTACTCGGTGCTGGGTGTTCTGCTGGCCACCCGCTACGCCCTGCAGAGCCTGGGGCAGAAGGTCCTGCCTCTCTTCTCCAGTGTCATCGAGCTGGTGGGCAAGGTGGTATTCGTGCTCTTCTTCATCCCGAAGTTTGCCTATAACGCCGTCATCCTCTGTGAGCCCATCATCTGGTGCTTCATGGCGGCGTACCTCGTGCTGGTCTACCTGCACGACCCGTTTGTGTTCCCGAAAAAAGCAGAATAAGGAAAAGACCCGGCTGCCGATGACAGCCGGGTCTTTGTGTCTGCAGGAAGTGGATGAAACGATCGGGCAAGGAGACTTACAGCGCCGAATAGCCGAAGCTGTTGACCAGTGCATCAATATGCTGGCCCGCCTTGCACATGGGGCACTCGCGGGAATCGAAGCTGGCATAATCGGGCAGGTTGGAGGGGTCAAAAATAGAGGTGACCGGGATGCCCAGGCACTCGGTGGCGGTGGCGAAGATGGCGCTCAGGCCTGCCACGGTGCCGCCGTAGTAGTTGATCGCCTCGATCGCGGCCTGCACGGTGTAGCCGGTGGTGATGGAAGCAGCCAGGATCAGCACATGCTTGCCCTTGACCATGGGGGCCAGATTGTCGCGCAGGATGATCTGGCTGCCGGTGGTGTACTCCGGGGTGATGACATAGATGGTCTGGTGGGCGTTCATGTTGGCAAAGCCGTCCTTGGTCAGCTCGTTGGCAAGGCAGGTGCCGATGACCTGCGTGCCGTCCAGGCAGAGAACAGTATCCACGATGGTGTTGTGCTGGTAGGCAGCCACCAGCTCTTTTGCCACGGCCTTTGCCTCGGAAAGGCGGGACTTCTGGGTGGTGACATCGATATAGTAATTGATGTGGCTGTGGCTGGTTGCGAAATGGCCCTTTGCCACACGCAGGAACAGACTGCTCTTGTTGGTGGGAAGTTTTACCATGTTGATCATAACTGCAACACTCCTGTTCTACAAAAGTCCGGCGTCATTCCGGTTCCGGGCGGAAAACAAACAGCGCGGCGGCATGTGCTGAGCCGCTGCGCTCCCATCCTTTTCCATGTCTCTATTGTAAAGGAAAAGGATGCTGTGCACAAGATATAAAACTGCCGAAAATGGAAAGCAAATTTAAGATATTGTGCCAAGGAACGGGCAAACAAAAACCGCCCGGAACGGGTCCGGGCGGTGAGGATGCAGCTAATCGAGAAAAATCAGGTCGTGGTACTGGTTGTGGAAGCACTGCTCTCTTTCTTGGGAACGGTCAGCTTCCAGTTCAGAGAGTACTCGTTGTACTGCAGATCGGGGCAGTAGGTCAGGACGACAACATCGCCTTCCTTTAAATCAACCCCCTGTGCAGTAACATTACCAGAAACGGAAGAACCCTTCTTCAGATTGGTGTCCTTCAGCGCATCCTCAATTGTTACAGAGTACTTTTTGACGTTTTTTCCATCACTGCTGGTGACGACCACCTTGAAATTATTAGGAGTGACATAAATAGGATTGGTGCGGTTGTTGGTGATCTTCATGGGGAATTCAATGGTCGTGGTCGTACCGGTGATGTCGGGAGCGGTGTATTTCTTGCTCTTGTCGTCATACTTGCCCATTGCGGCGGTCACCTGCAGGACGGTCAGTTCACCGGCGCCCTCTTTGAGCAGGTTGTAGGAATCGCCGGAGTTCTTGCAGCCGGTGAACAGGCTTGCGCCCGCCAGAGCGACGGCAGCCACAGCGGTGTATTTCATAAAATTACGGCGGGAAAACTCGAAAGACATGATGGTTCCTCCTTTTATATGGGATCACATATCATTTGCCAAAAGGCCTTGCCTATACAATAGGCGAAAAATGGGCGGATGTCAATGGTTTTCACAGATTTTTTGAGAACAAAAACGGCTCAAGGAAACCCGATGCGACGAAATTTCGTCCCCCGGAACTCAGGAATTCGACAGGTCGGAAGCGCTCATCGAGAAGGTGAGGGTCTTGCCGGAAACGAAGGTCGGGGTGTAGGTCACGGTCATCTGCTGCCAATCGGCGGGGACCATGCAGACCAGCTCGATGTAGCCGGAACCCTGCGGGGGCAGATTCGGGGAATCGTTGAAGGTCTCGGTGGCGCTGTCGTACAGAGCGACATAAGCGCCGGCCTCGGCGGTCTGGCCGTCCACGGTCACGGCAAAGTCGGTGGTGGAGGCGGACAGAGCGTGGAAATAGGGGGCAGTGTTGGCGGCCTTGAGCTCCTCGGTGTTCAGCGGGTAAGCAGCATCGATCTCAAGGACGTTCTGGGCACCGATGGCCATGGTATCGGTCTTGGAGCGGTTGACGGCGGTGACCAGAATGGCAACGTACTTGCTGCCGGGCACATCGGGCGCGTCGGCCAGCGTGAAGACGCTGGTGAGCTGGACGGCCAGATTGTTCCAGTTGCTGATCTTATCACCGACCTTGACTTCCACAGAATTGCTGCTGGAAGACTGGCAGCCGCCCAGCATGGAAGCGGCGCCCAGTGCGAGTGCAGAAGCGCCGGAGACCTTCAGGAAGGAGCGGCGGGAGATCTTGTTCGACATAAAAACTGCCTCCTTATCAAATGGCAATGTCTTTTTCTTCTCTGGTTCGTTTATAACATCTTTTGGAATGGAGCGCAACCCTTTTCGGCAAAAATTAACACGAGTTTCACATGCGGGGCCGTCACTGCTCCGGGCCGATGCCCTTGACGCGGGTCTCGCTGGTCTTGACCAGATTGAGCAGACTGGGGGTGTACAGCGGGAATTCGCGGGTCAGGCTCTCGGTGGTCATGGCAAGGCAGGACGGGTCCTTGACCCCCTCGCCCGTGCCCACATCCTCCCCGGCCAGCAGGGCTTCGACATTGGCTTCGTTCATCTG
>OHMK01001005.1_pt1 | contig 9870 bp, 9 predicted proteins | sample 1569291 | NCBI WGS metagenome assembly OHMK01 (sample SAMEA3879517, study PRJEB24766) | human gut metagenome | biome: human-associated habitat; feature: feces | place: USA | collected 1985/1987 | reverse complement strand
TGGTGAACTGATTCACATCGATCATTTTGATTTCTCCCTGGTGGTTCGCATTGAAGATTTCTTTTTTCATCACTCCTTCGCGGACGGTAGCCATCTGAGGACGGCAATCCGGATTTACGATCGTAGCAACGATGTTTCCGCCGAAAGCCGGACGGATTTGGTATAACAGGTTGTGATATATTTTATTGTTTTTCTTGTCTTCATAATCTCCGATTTCCAGACTGGTACAGTCGGCTGTCAGACCGCTGTGCAGGGCCGAAGACACCCGGGGACCCAGGTCACGGCCGATACTGGAAGCTCCCATAAAAGCGATCTGAGGTTTTTCCTGTTTAAACAGGTTGACTAAAATGGAGGTATGAGGGAGAGTGGTGTAAGGAGCCAGACGTTTGTCATCGCCCAGCCAAAGTACGTCTACTCCATAAGGGAAGACTTGTTTTTCAACTCCTTTGAGGTCGCTACCCAATACGATAGCTTCGAGTTTTACGCCTAATTCAGTGGCAAGGGTACGTCCTTTGGTCAGTAGCTCGAGGCTTACATCTGCAATAATACCCTCTTCTATTTCGCAATATACAAATACACTGTTCATAAATATTTAGCTTTTATAGCTTATAGCTTATAGCCTTTCGCCTTTTACTTTTTACTTTTTTACCTTTTACTTTTTACCTTACCCCACGGTATGGTTAACGATCAGTTCTTTCATCATTTCATCGATGGCTGTGTCGCTAGGCTCGAGTACTTTGGCTTCTTTGGCCTGAAATACGACGCTTTCAATGTTTTTCACTTTCGAACCGCTCAATCCCAGTTCCTGGGCTTCGCAAGTGATGTCGTTGACACTCCATTCGGTAATTTTCAAGTAAGGACGTTCCTGGAGCAGGTTGAGGTAATCTTCATCGGCATCCTGCATTTCCTGGGTAGCCCGGGCGTATTTATATTTCATCACATAGCGTGCGTTACGGGGGCGGCAGGGGGCAGCAGAACCGTTAACGGTCACGACGCAGGGTACCGGACATTCTACCACTTCTATACCTCTTTCGAGACGACGTTTGATCGTGATCTTGCCGGCTGTAATATCCAGAATATCTTCTGCATAAGTGACTTGTGGCAGCCCCAGTTTTTCAGCTACCTGAGGCCCCACTTGAGCCGTATCTCCGTCGATAGCCTGACGGCCGCACATCACGATATCGTCCTTCTCAACACCCAGAGTGCTCAGAGCGGCAGCCAGGATCTGGGAAGTAGCGTAGGTATCGGAACCGCCGAACTCACGGGCGGAAACCAGCACGCCCTCGTCAGCGCCCATGGCCATCAGCTCACGCAGCATACCTTCTGCGGGAGGGGGACCCATGGTGAACGCCACGACCTTGCAGCCCAGCTCGTCCTTCAGAGCCAGAGCGGCCTCAACGGCGTTCATATCATCGGGGTTGATGATGGTCTGCATGGAAGCGCGGTTCAGGGTACCATCGGGATTGACGGCAACCTTACCGGAGGTATCGGGGACCTGCTTAACGCAAACAAGAATCTTCATTATATCTTTACCTCCTTTTTTAGTTCACACCAAGATACTTGGCAACGACCATACGCTGGACTTCGGAAGTGCCCTCGTAGATCTCGGTGATCTTGGCATCGCGCATCATGCGCTCAACGGGATACTCACGGGTGTAGCCATAGCCGCCGAAGAGCTGAACAGCGCGGCGGGTGACGTCGGAAGCGGTCTCGGCCGCGAAGAGCTTGGCCATGGCAGCGTCCATGGAGTAATCCTCGTGATTCTGCTTCTTCATAGCGGCAGCGTAAACGAGGTACTGGGCAGCCTGAGTGCGGGTGTGCATGTCGGCCAGCTGGAACTGGGTGTTCTGGAACTGGCTCAGGCGGCGACCAAACTGGATACGCTCCTTGGTGTACTTGACAGCCTCGTTGATGGCGCCTTCGGCAAGACCGAGAGCCTGGGAGGCGATACCGATACGGCCGCCGTCGAGGGTCTTCATGGCGATCTTGAAGCCTTCGCCTTCCTTACCGAGCAGGTTCTCCTTGGGGACGACGCAGTCTTCGAAGACGAGGTCGCAGGTAGAGCTGCCGCGGATACCCATCTTCTTCTCGTGCTTACCGGTGGAGAAGCCGGGGAAGTCCTTCTCAACGATGAAGGCGGTGATACCGTGGTTGCCCTTGCTCTTGTCGGTCATGGCGAACACGACGAAAGTGGAGGCAACGTTACCGTTGGTGATGAAGCACTTGCTGCCGTTGAGGACGTAGTCGCCGTTCTCGTTCTTGACAGCGGTGGTCTGCTGGCCGGAGGCATCGGTACCGGCGCCGGGCTCGGTCAGACCGAACGCGCCGATCTTGCGGCCGGACAGAAGGTCAGGCAGATACTTCATCTTCTGCTCCTCGGTGCCGTTCTCGAAAATGGGAGCGCAGCAGAGGGAGGTGTGGGCAGAAACGATAACAGCGGTGGTGCCGCAAACCTTAGCGAGCTCCTCCACGCACATGGCATAACTGAGAACATCGCCGCCGGCGCCGCCGTACTGCTTCGGGAAGTAAATACCCATCATGCCGAGCTTGGCCATCTTTTCGACGGTCTCCATGGGGAAGCGCTCTTCCTCATCGAGTTCCTCAGCTAAAGGCTTGACTTCATTTTCTGCAAATTCGCGATACATTTTGCGGACCAGCAGATGTTCTTTGGACAGATGGAAATCCATAGTCTTTTGCTCCTTCACTATAAAAATAATTGGATTGTCTAATTTTTCACAAATCAGTTCCGTGACTCTCATTATATCCTGTGCGTTTCATTTTCGCAAGGGGAACTATCATTCCTTTTTGGAATTCGTGCTTTTTGCCGAATTCATTAAAGCCTTTTTGACATTTCCGTTCCTTTTATGACAGTTTTCTGTCATTTTCAGGAATCCTTTCCATTCCAAAAGAGAAAAGGGGAGGCAGTTTTTGTAAACTGCCTCTCCTTTTTATCCTTTTAGGGACGGATTACTTCTTGCTGTAATCGTAGAAGCCCTTGCCGGACTTCTTGCCGAGCTGGCCGCCGCGGACCATCTTCTTGAGCAGCAGAGCGGGACGATACTTCGGATCGCCGGTCTCGCTGTAGAGGACGTTCATAATGGCGAGGCACACGTCAAGGCCGATGAAGTCGCCCAGGGCGAGGGGGCCCATGGGGTGGTTCGCGCCGAGCATCATGGCCTTGTCGATATCCTCGACAGAGGCAACGCCGGTCTCGACCAGGCCGATGGCCTCGTTGATCATCGGGATCAGGATCTTGTTGACGACGAAGCCCGGAGCCTCAGCGACCTCGACAGGCTCCTTGCCGATCTCCTTGGAGAGGTTGTAGATGAAGTCGAAGGTCTCCTGCGTGGTGTTGGCGCCGCGGATGACCTCAACGAGCTTCATGCTGGGCACGGGGTTGAAGAAGTGCATGCCGATGACGGCGTGCTTGAGGCCGAGACCCATCTCGGTGACAGACAGAGAAGAGGTGTTGGTCGCGAAGACGGCGCTCTCCTTGCACATCTCGTCGAGCTCGCCGAGGAGCTGACGCTTGGTGTCCATGTTCTCCGCCACGCACTCGATGACGAGGTCGGCGTCCGCCGCGGCAGACTTCTCCTCGACGAGGATGTTGTTCAGGATGGCGTCCTTGGCCTCTTCGGTCATCTTGCCCTTCTCGACGCGCTTCTGCAGGGAAGCGGCGAGCTTATCCTTGTGGCGCTGAGCGGAAGCGACGCTGGAAGCGTACATCAGAGCGGTGTGGCCCTTGGCCGCGAAGACCTGAGCGATGCCGCTGCCCATGGTGCCGGCGCCGAAAACTGCAACTTTCATTGTGTGTATCCTCCTACAATATAAATAGATAATTCTATGGAATCACTTGTTGATAAAGGGCTCGTGCTTGCGCTTTTCGAGGAAGGCGCCCATGCCCTCCTGCTGGTCGGCGCTCTGGAAGCAGGAGCCGAAGGCCTTCTCCTCGATCACGACGGCGCGGTCAATATCGACCTGAAGACCGTCGTTGATGGCCTGCTTGGACGCGCGCACCGCGATGGGCGCGTTGCCAGCGATCTGGCCGGCGAGCTTTTCCGCCGCGGCGTAGAGGTCAGAAAGCGGATAGACCGCGTTGACAAGGCCGATGCGGTAGGCCTCGTCCGCCTTGATGTTGCGGGCGGTGTAGATCATCTGCTTGGCCATGCCGGGGCCGACGAGGCGGGCAAGGCGCTGTGTGCCGCCAAAGCCCGGCGTGATGCCAAGGCCTGTCTCGGGCTGGCCGAAGACGGCGGTATCGGAGCAGATGCGGAAATCGCAGCTCATCGCGAGCTCGCAGCCGCCGCCGAGGGCATAGCCGCCCACCGCCGCGATCGTCGGGATGGGGAACGCTTCGAGCTTGCGCATGACGTCGTTGCCCTGCTTGCCGAAGGCCTCGGCCTCCTCCTTGCTGAGCTCCTTCATCTGCGCGATGTCCGCGCCGGCGACAAAGGACTTCTCGCCCGCGCCGCGGACGATCAGGCAGCGGATCTCGCTTAAGTCCACCGCGTCGAGCGCGGCATCGAGATCGGCGAGCACCTGAGAATTGAGCGCGTTGAGCGCCTTTTCGCGGTCAATGATGAGATAGGCAATGTTGCCCTTGGGTTCATATTTGACAAAAGACATCGTGTGTCTCCTCCTGTCTTCTTCAACTGCCCCCTATTATATGGGCGGCAAGGCATATTTGCAAGAGAAAAATCACTTTTTTCAAAAAAGTTTCACACTTTTCCAGTGTCATTGCAAGAAACGTTGCATTTTTAATGATCTTTTCTCCCAATGCAGCAACTCTTGTATAAAATTTTTAAAATGACTTGTCTCTTGCACCAATTTTCGATATGATAGGCTTTAATTATAGGAAAACGAGGTTCATTCTATGCGAATGCGCAAAAAGAAAAACCTGCTTCCCCGCATGGAGCGGTGCGGGGCGTATCAGATCAAGGACCCCTACGAGCGCAAGGGCCGCTGGCACGACTTGATGCCCGAGGCGAAGGAAATTCGCGTGGAGCTCGGCTGCGGCAAGGGCCGTTTCACCGTCGAGACGGCCGCGGCGGAGCCCGACGTGCTGCTCATCGCGGTCGAAAAGGTGCCCGACGCGATGGTCGTCGCGATGGAGCGCGCGGCGAAGGCAGAGCTGCACAACGTCTTCTTCATCGACATCGACGCCAACCAGCTCCCTGAGATTTTTGATCAGGGCGAGGTCGACCGCATCTATGTCAACTTCTGCGACCCGTGGCCGCCCAAGCGGCAGGCCAAGCGCCGGCTGACGCACGGCAATTTCTTGAAGCTCTACCGCAAGGTGCTCAAGGACAACGGCCAAATTCATTTCAAGACCGACAACGACCCGCTGTTTGAGTGGTCGATCGAGGAGATCCCGCAGTTTGGCTTCGAACTCTCTGAGGTCACACGCGATCTGCACGCGAACGGACAGCACGGCGTGATGACCGACTACGAGGCCAAATTCTATGCCGAGGGCAAGAACATCAACCGCTGCGTCGCCACGATGCAGCCGTGGGAAGAGCCCGAGGAAGAGGATACGCCCGAAGAGGCGGACGAAACGGCTGAATAAGATAAAAGGAAGGTTGACTTTGTCAGCCTTCCTTTTTGCTTTCTTCCAGATACGGCGAATACATCATCACCGCGTCGTTCACGGCGACAGGCGTCTCCGCGAGCAGCTTGCCCTGCAAATCAAACGTCTGCCGGTAGAGCTCGTTGTGGCGGATGTAGCCGCCCCAGTACTGCGCGCGCATCTCGTGGTTGCGCTCTACGACCGCATAGCGCTCGGTCGGCTCGGCGCTCACGCGCCACTCGCCCTCAAGGTCTGTTTTGCCGACGCGGACGCGCATCTGATAGGTGTCCTGTGTGTCGTTGCGGATCATCAGGTCAAGATAGGGGTAAAAGCAGGTCGCACCGCTGCCGAACGGCTGCGTGCGGTTCGCGTCGGGAAAGACGTCGTAGCCGTGGCGGTGGCGCTCGACGACCGTGAGCGGCGTGTGCAGCGTCATCCAGTAGATGAGGTTTGAGAGCTGGCAGAGCCCGCCGCCCGTCGCGGCCAGATACCCGCCGTTGCGCAGGATCATACCGGGCAGATACCCCTTCCCCGCCGTCGGCTTTCCGATGAGATACCAGTAGCTCATCGTTTCACCGGGGCGCAGCAAAAGCCCGTCGAGCCGCGCACAGGCGAGGCGGAGATTCGTCACCTTGTTGCGCTGGAGCTGCATGTCGACGTCCTTGAGCTTTCGCATGAGCGGCGTATGGTGGGAAAACGCCTGATATGCTAAGTCTTCCCCGCTGCGCTCGCGCGCAAAATGCTTCCGCATCGAAAGCCATCTGAGTTTTCGCTGCGCGCTAAAATACGCGCCGCCGAGCTTCAGCCGCAAATTAGAGCGTTTTTTCGGTTCGCGGACGGTCATATGCTTCCCTCCCCTGTTTTTCTGCTTTTATAGACGCAAAACGGCGGGAAAAAGTTCCAACATTTTCTTATTTCAGGCTCATCACGTAGATTTGACACGGGTTCCACTCGTCCCAGAGCGTCGGGAATACCTCAAACTCGCCAAAACCGAGGGCGAGATAGAAGCGGTTCGTCGCGTCGTACTCAGGGTACTTCCCCATCTGCACGGTCTTGACCTGCAAAAACGAGTAGCCAAGCTCCTTCGCCCGCTGCTTCGCTGCGGCAAAGAGCATCTTGCCGACGCCGCGGCGGTGGTATTCTTTCAGCACACCCATGACATAGAGTTCCGCCGTATCCCTCCCCGTTTCGGCAAGGTAAAGGAAGCCGACGGCGTTCTCGCCGTCGAACGCGGCGAAAAACGGCTGCTTAACACTCTTTTCGATGTATTCCTCGCGCGCCTCTGGAATGCCAAACCAGTCGGGCAGTGATTCTAAAACAAAGCGCGTAATGCGCCGCTTTTCATCGGGAGTCGTAATTTCTCTGATCTCCATAGTTCTCTCCATTTTAAATATTCAGTCTGCAAAAAAGCGGTATGCCATTGCCATACCGCTTTTTGATGTACGTTACCGCTGGCCCTTGTCGTAGGGGATGCCCTCGGCCTTGGGGGCGCGGGAGCTCTTGGACGTAAACGCCAGCACAAGCAGCGTGACGATGTAGGGCAGCATGCGGTAGAGATGGGCGCTGATGCCGATCTCGGCGAGCATGTAGACGCCGTCGCCGTTGATGTCGATGCTCGCGTAGCTCGCCGCGATGCACTTGAAGAGGCCGAACAGCAGCGAGGAGACCGCGATATTCACGGGCTTCCAGTTGCCGAAGATCATAACGGCCAGTGCGAGGAAGCCGAAGCCCGCCACGTCGCCGTTCGAGGCGCAGTTTGCCGTAGTCAGCGCATAGACGAAGCCGCCCATGCCCGCGAGCGCGCCGGAAATGGTCGTGCCCGCGTAGCGCATCTTGTAGACGTTGATGCCCAGCGAATCCGCCGCCTGGGGATTTTCGCCGCAGGCGCGCAGGCGCAGGCCGAAGCGCGTCTTATAGAGCAGGATCGACAGGATGATGAAAAGCAGGATGCAGACGTAGGTCGCAAGGTAGACCTTGTTGACGAACGTCTCGCCGAAAAAGCCGAGGTCGGTGTTCTTGTCGATGCCGAGCGTAGACTTTTTGATCATGAACCAACTCGCCGCGTCGCCCGTGAGCATCTGCAGCGTATTCTGGTTGGCGATGATGCGGATGAAGAACAGCACCAGTGCGGGGGCCATCAGGTTCAGCGCCGTGCCGCCGATGGTCTGGTCGGCGCGCAGGTTGATAGAGGCAAAGCTCAGAAGCAGCGAGAACAGCGCGCCGAAGGCCGCCGCGACCAGCATCGTGAGAAGCTCCACGCCCTGCAGCGCGACCCAGTTGCCGCTCTGCTTGAGGGAGAGGATGGCGTCGCTCGTCTGCAGAATGCGCACGAACCAGACGCCGATGAATGCGCCGAAGACCATGATACCTTCGAGCGCCAGGTTGATGATACCGCTGCGCTCAGCGAACACGCCCGCAAGCGCCACGATCATCAGAGGGACGGCATAAATGAGCGTCTGCTGAATGAGGAATGTCATTTCGCGTCGCCTCCTTTCTCCGTTTCCGCTTGTGCACCGGCTGGTGCGGAAGCTGCCGCCGGGGCGGGCTCCGCGTTGGCATCCGCGCCGTCGTCCTTCTTTTTGCCGAGCTCGCCGATCCACATCTTGATGACCAGCGAGAAAGCGCTCAGGTACACGATGACGGCGATGATGACGTTCGTGATGTACTCGTTGTAGGCCGTCAGGTTCGTCAGCTGCAGGCCCGAGATATCGAGCATCGACATGAACAGCGCCGTGAAGATGATGCCGATGGGGTTACAGGAGGCGAGCATCGCAACAGGGATGCCGTTGAAGCCGATGGCAGGGAGCGACTGGTACGTGGACCAGAAGAACTCTGTGTTGCCGGAGAGATAGTAGAGCGAAGCGCCCGCCGCGCTCAGTCCGCCCGCGATCGCCATGGAGATGACGATGTTACGCTTGTCGGCGATACCGGCGTAGCGCGCGGCATGACGGTTGGAGCCGCAGGCTTTGAGCTGATAGCCGAACGTCGTCTTGGACATCATCACGTAAACGGCGATTGCAAAGACGATGGCGATGAGGATGCCGCCGTTGACCTGGGAGTTCGGGAAGAGCTTGTCAAGGCCCATCTTCGCGGTGGCAACGCCGTTGTAGGTCGTCTTGTAGATGTAGCCGGTCTTGGTGGACTCGGTGACGTTCTTAAAGTTGCTGATATCAAAGAGCCATGTGACGAGGTTCGCCGCGATCCAGTTCGTCATGATGCAGGCGAGCACCTCGTTGATGTTGAGCAGGGCCTTGAAAAGGCCGGGGATCGCGCCCCAGATCGCGCCCGCGAGCGTGCCGCCGAGAAAGGCGAGCAGCCAGATGAGCGTGGTGGACATCGTCTCGGACGGAAGACCGAGGGCGATGGAGAGCGACACGAGCGTACCGATGAGGTACTGGCCCGGCGCGCCGATGTTGAAAAGGCCTGTTTTATACGCCATGCCGACGGAAAGGCCCGTCATGATGAGCGGCGCGGCACGGAAGAGCATGTTGCCGATATTCGTCGGGTTGAAGCCCCACGTCAGCGTGCCGGAGGCGTCGCGTCCCGTGGAGAACAGGCCGCCGAACACGATGCGGATGCCGTCCCACGCCGAGGAGAGTGAGAGGTTCGGGCTCGTGAGACCGACGATCAAAATGACGATGCTGCCGACGGCGAGGCCGATCAGGATCGAGAGGACGGACGCCGCGACGGTCTTGAAGCCTTCGCTTTGCAGGAAGTGTTCTTTTTTCATACGGCCGCCTCCTCCTTCGCCATGCGCTTGGCGCCGGCCATGTAAAGGCCGAGCTCTTCGACGGTGGTTTTCTTCGGGTCGAGCTCGCCGACGATCTCACCCTCGTACATGACGAGGATGCGGTCGGACAGGTTCATGACCTCGTCCAGCTCGAGGCTGACCAGCAGGACAGCTTTGCCCTTGTCGCGCTGGGCGACGATCTGGCGGTGGATGTATTCGATCGCGCCGACATCCAGGCCGCGGGTGGGCTGAACAGCCACCAGCAGCTTGGGGTCTTTGTCGATCTCGCGGGCGATGATGGCCTTCTGCTGGTTGCCGCCGGACATGCTGCGCACGATGGTGGAGCTGCCCTGACCGCTGCGGACGTCGTACTGAGCGATGAGCTTATCGGAGTACTCGCGGACTTTATCGGACTGGATGAAGCCGCCCTTCTGGAACTCGGGCTGCCAGTAGCGCTGGAGCACCATGTTGTTCTCGAGGCTGTAATCCAGCACCAGACCGTGCTTGTGGCGGTCTTCGGGGATATGGCTCATGCCGTCCTTGGAGCGCTGGCGGATGCTCTCGTTGGTGATCT
>OHMK01001004.1_pt1 | contig 9907 bp, 5 predicted proteins | sample 1569291 | NCBI WGS metagenome assembly OHMK01 (sample SAMEA3879517, study PRJEB24766) | human gut metagenome | biome: human-associated habitat; feature: feces | place: USA | collected 1985/1987 | reverse complement strand
TAATTTTTCCCCTGCAGAACTTTTACATGGGATTCCTCTTCCATGAAATGCTCGGAAACATAAATTCTATCAAGCCAGCCTTCCGGGATTTCCCGGAACATACGGATTCCTTCCACAACAAAAAGCCTCTGTTCATTACGAACTTTGGCTTTTTTTACTAACTGAATTAAATTTTTTACCTGCGGATTTGCTGTACTGGTAATCATAATAACATCCTATCTGGAAAGATTTCTACAGATTTCATACTGATATTCCGGAATGGATTTGGTCATTGCCAGTGCCTCGTCAATATCATAATCTACGAATTCACCATTTTTATATGCTACAAGACGGTTGGATTTGCCTTCGCACAGCAAATCTACGGCAATGCATCCCATGGTAGATGCATAAACACGGTCTTTACAGGTCGGGCTTCCACCACGCTGCATGTGTCCTAAGATGGTCGCTCTGGTTTCAACTCCGGTTGCTGCTTCAATTCTCTTTGCCATGCTTGCGGAATGACCGATACCTTCTGCATTTACAATAATATGATGCTGCTTTCCACGTTTTCTGTTCTCTATAATATTATTTACAAGCTTCTGCTCGTCATAATCATATTTCTCCGGAAGCAGGATATCCTCTGCTCCATTGGCAATACCACACCACAGTGCAATGTAGCCTGCGCCTCTGCCCATTACTTCAATGATGGAGCAGCGCTCATGGGAGGTTGAGGTATCACGTACCTTATCAATGGCTTCCATGGCAGTATTTACTGCGGTATCAAAACCGATGGTATAATCGGTACAGGAAATATCAAGGTCAATGGTTCCCGGTAATCCGATGGTGTTGATTCCAAGTGCTGCCAGCTTCTGTGCGCCCTTAAAGGAACCGTCTCCACCGATTACGATAATTCCATCAATGCCATGTTTTCTGCAGATTTCAGCACCCTTCTGCTGTCCTTCCGGTGTTACGAATTCCTGACAACGTGCAGTCTGTAAAATTGTTCCACCTCTCTGGATAATGTCTGCTACATCTTTTGCTTCCATATCAATAATCTCTTCCTGCAAAAGACCTGCATAACCTCTCTTAATTCCTTTTACTTTCTTTCCCTTTGCAATAGCTTCCCTTACTACCGCACGGATAGCAGCGTTCATGCCCGGAGCATCCCCGCCACTGGTTAAAACACCAATTGTCTGAATTTCTTTTGACATTCCCTGTTACCTCCTATATGTAAACACTTCTCTTTGTTCTTTATCCAATCATTTTTATTCTAATCCTTAAACTGTGGTTTTGCAATGGCTACAATGACTTTTCTACAACTTTTACATTGTCTTTACCTAAGAAATTCCCAAGTTCTTCTAAAAGCTCTTTTGTAATTGCAACATTTCTGTTTTCCGGCAGACGCTTCATCTGTTTTTCTGCTGCAAGATAAATAACGACATGCTCTGAGCCATCGGCATCCATCATTTTTCCATAAAGAGCACCTTCTTTTTCTTCGAAATCGCTCTTACTTTGAAACTGCAGCCACAGCTCCCGTTTCACTTCATCAAAGGAAATGATTTTCTCACAAATAAGCTTGCCGTTGCGGTCTTCTTCTGCAGTTACACGGCCTTCCACAAATACTTTGGCATCATTTTCAAGATATTTTGCATAACGCTCATAATCCTTCGGGAAAATGATGATTTCCACTGTTCCCACCAGATCTTCTAACGTAATAAATGCCATTGCCTTATTACTCTTGGTATACTTGATGACTTTATCGGTAATCATTCCACCGATACGCACCTTTGCGCCATCCGATACCTTAAGGGTTCCGGTCTCTTCATCCAGTACAAAGTCTGTGGTAACGGCATTGGTATTCTTCTTTAAACGCTCCATATATTCTTCCAGCGGATGTCCGCTGATATATATGCCCAGGACTTCCTTTTCAAAGCCAAGAAGCACTTCTTTGTCATACTCTTCTACATTCGGAAGCTTGATTTCGTACTCTGCCTTGTCCTCTTCCGGTGCAATATCAAAAAGTGTCATCTGACCAGCCATTGTGGTCTTCTTTTCCTGATTCAGTGCATCCAAAAGAGAACCGTATATCATCATCTTCTGACGGCGGTTTCCTTCCAGTCCGTCTAAGGCTCCCGCTTTGATAAAGTTTTCTATGGTCCGTTTATTCACTTCTCTTCCGGAAAGTCTTGTAATAAAATCCTTTAACGTGGTAAACGGCCCACGGATTTTACGCTCCTCCACAATGGCATCAATCACCGGTCTTCCGATACTCTTAATGGCAGAAAGTCCATAGCGGATTGCTTGTCCGGATACGGAGAATCCTCCCTCGCCTTCATTGATATCCGGCGGCAGAATTGCGATTCCCATCTGGCGGCAGGTGTAGATATATTCTGAGACTTTGGAAGTATTGTCTAAGACTGATGTCATTAACGCTGCCATAAACTCTACCGGATAATAGTATTTCAAATATGCAGTCTGATATGCAACCACTGCATAAGCTGCCGCATGGGATTTATTAAATGCGTATTTGGCAAAGTCAATCATGTTATCATAAATCTTGTTTGCCACTTTCTCATCGATTCCTCTTGCAATACAACCCGGAACATTTTCTTCCGGATTACCATAGACAAAGTTCTTCCGCTCCTGCTCCATTACCTTGCCTTTTTTCTTAGACATGGCACGGCGCACCAGGTCAGATCTGCCCCATGTATAACCGGCGAGGTCACGTACAATCTGCATAACCTGTTCCTGATATACGATACAGCCATAGGTCGGCGCCAGAATCGGTTCCAATTCCGGACAGTCATAGGTAATGCTTTCCGGGTGGTCTTTTCCCTTGATATAAGCCGGAATAAAGTCCATTGGACCCGGGCGGTAAAGAGAAATACCTGCGATAACATCCTCTAAGCTCTGTGGCTTTAACTCCTTCATGAAGTTCTTCATTCCGGCACTTTCCAACTGGAAGACACCATCGGTTTTGCCGGTTCCAAGAGAGTCTAACACTTTCTTATCGTTATAATCGATGGCATTCATATCAATTTTTTTACCGCTGCTCTTTTCTGCAAGACGGACTGCATTCTGGATTACAGTCAGTGTCCGGAGTCCTAAGAAATCCATTTTCAGAAGTCCTAATTCTTCAATGGTAGTCATGGTAAACTGTGTGGTTATGGTGCCATCGGATGCTCTTGACAACGGAACATATTCATCCATTGGTTTCTGGCTGATTACCACGCCTGCTGCATGCATGGACGTATGCCTCGGCAGACCTTCTAATCTTCTTGACATATCGATAAGTTTCTTTACCGACTCGTCAGATTCATACATGCCCCGAAGCTCCGGGTTCATCACCAGTGCCTTATCAATGGTAATTCCCAGTTCATTTGGAATTGCCTTGGCAATCGTATCCACAAAATTATACGGCAAATCCATAACACGTCCCACATCGCGGATTACTCCACGGGCTGCCAGCGTACCAAAGGTTACAATCTGTGTCACACAGTCCTTGCCATATTTTTCTACCACATAATCAATAACTTCCTGTCTTCGTTCAAAGCAGAAGTCCACGTCAATATCGGGCATGGATACACGTTCCGGATTTAAGAAACGCTCAAAAATCAGATTGTAGCGAACCGGGTCAATATCTGTAATTCCGGTGGTATAAGAAACAAGGCTTCCTGCGGCACTGCCTCGTCCCGGTCCCACCATAATATCATGCTCTCTCGCATAATGGATAAAGTCCCACACAATCAGGAAATAGTCCACATATCCCATATTTTTAATAACGGCAAGCTCGTCATCTAATTTCTGTAAGTATTTTGGTGCATCGGCTCCATACCGCTTATCCAGTCCTTCATGACACAATTTATTTAAATAAGTCCAGGAATCATAGCCTTCCGGCACCTCAAAATGCGGTACCTTCGTATGTCCGAATTCAATTTCCACATGACAGCGGTCTGCAATCTTCTGGGTATTTTCCAGTGCCTGCAGTGCATATGGAAAAAGTGATTTCATTTCCTCTTCGGATTTGACATAATACTGTCCGCCTTCATAACGCATTCTGTCTTCATCCGCTAATTTTTTTCCGGTCTGAAGGCAGAGCAGGATGTCATGAGGCTCTGCATCCTCTGCATTGGTGTAATGCACGTCATTGGTTGCTACCAGCTCAATTCCGGTCTCCTGACTCATGCGGAGAAGCTGCTGGTTTACCAGCTTCTGCTCCGGAATTCCATGATCCTGCAGCTCTAAAAAGAAATTGCCTTTTCCAAAACAGCGTTCATAGCGGTAAGCTACTTCTTTTGCTTCTTCATACATTCCACGTACCAGATTACGCTGTACTTCACCTGCCAGACAGGCACTTAGGGCAATGATTCCCTCATGGTATTTTTCTAACACTTCCATGTCCACACGCGGCTTATAATAGTATCCCTCCACAAAGCCTTTGGATACAATTTTCATCAGATTGCTATAGCCTGTGTTATTCTCTGCCAGAAGCACAAGATGATAGTATCTGTCCTCTCCATGTACCATCTCACGGTCTAATCTGGAGCCGGGAGCCACATAGACTTCACAGCCAAGAACCGGGTTAATTCCCGCCTCCCTGGCTGCCTTATAGAAATCAATGACACCATACATAACACCATGGTCGGTAATCGCCCCTGCTGTCATGCCAAGTGCCTTGATTTTCTCCACATATTCTTTTATTTTATTTGAACCGTCTAACAGACTGTATTCTGTATGTACATGTAAATGGGCAAATGCCATTCCCGCTTCCTCTCTTCCACTGTTTCTATTCTTCGCCTTTTATCACTGTCTCATATTATAGCGTTTTTTGCGGAAGGTTTCAACGACCGGAAGGAGATTCTGTGTGGATTATTCCGGGGAAATTATATCAATTTGTGGCATTCGTGCTGCTCCCCATATATTAACGAAATTGTTTAGAGACTCTTAGAATTTCTCACCAAAACTGGCAATGCTGGCACATGGACGTGCCAGCAAGGCACAGATGAACATGGATGTGAATTTGTGCCGGTTGCCGGAACTTTTTTTATATTTCATGAAATTCTTAGAGACTCTTAACAATGCAGTGACATATGGGTAGCAGCCCGAATGCCGCAAACTCTTATATTTTCCCGGAATATACATACAATAAAAAATGTATTTTGACTTTCTTCTTCAATGTGCTAAACTATATGTGAAAAAATTAACGAAGTATATCTCAAGAGGTGAATATCATGGAAAAGTCTGGATTGATTGTAGAAGGCGGCGGTATGAAATGCGCTTACAGTGCCGGAATTCTGGATGCCTTCTTAGACGACAATGTTACATTTGATTATTGTATGGGGGTATCTGCCGGTGCGGCAAATACTGCTTCTTACCTTGCCGGGCAACGTGGCCGTAATCTGCGTTTCTATATAGAGCATGTAAAAGACCCCCGCTACATCAGTATCAAAAATCTGATTAAAACCGGTTCTCTCTTCGGGCTTCAATATATTTACGGAACCTTAACCAATTCCACAGGAAACGACCCGCTGGATTATGATGCCTTAGCAGCAAATCCAAGTGAATTTCATTTTCCGGCAACCAATGCTGCCACCGGAAAGGCAGAATATTTTTCCAAAGAAGATTTAGGCCGTGATGATTACCGCGGCATTATGGCAACCTGTGCCCTTCCGGGCTTCTGCAAACCGATTTCTTTTCACGGCAATTATTACTATGATGGCGGTGTTGCAGATTCCATTCCGGTTGAACGTGCCATTGCAGATGGCTGCGACAAGGTAGTAATTATCTACTGCCGTCCACTTGGCTATGTCAAGCAGCCGGAGAGTTACCGTTTTCTTTACAAAAAGATGTTACGGAAATTTCCAAATACGATTACTGCAATTGATAACAGACACTTAAATTACCGGCACTCGGTAGAAGTTGCTGCAAAATTACAAAAAGAAGGACGGGCATTTCTCTTTGCACCGTCCCATCAGGTTAAGATTGGCACTTTTACCACTGACCCGAAAATCATGCAGGAGCTTTATGATTTAGGAATCAGTGATTATAAAGCACAAAAGGATGCGCTGCGTGCCTTCTTAAACAATTAACAATATTTCTTTCTGCCAGCAGCTGCCACAACCATCAATCCAGCTGCGGAAAACATCAGAAGCAGTATTCTTCCAACCGGTGTTTCATCACCAGTTTTTATGGTTGCCGTCTTCTGTGTTGTTCCCGTCAGGGCTACCGTATTGGAACCGGTTGCATCAGAGCTGCTTCCATTTGAAGTTCCCGCTACTGTGCCGGAACCGTTCGTTCCAGTGCTGTCTGTAGTTCCATTACCGCCTATGGTTTCATTACCGCCTGTGGTTTCACCTGGATTGGAACCGTTTCCAGTGGAAGGGTCTTCCTTTACGGCAACTGTCACCTTTGTAGATGCAGAAGCCAGATAGTTCCCTGTCTCTGCATACCGTACGAAATAGTCACCTGCTGTAAGCTGGTTTATCTTTGTACCATCTGTAACCTTGGTCCAATGAATTTCATCTGTGCTGTATTCCATTGCAGTAGTCAGGTTTTCAATGGCTCCATCACTTGCACCTGTTTTACTGGTATTTACAGCCTTCAGTCCTGTCGGTGCCGCCTGACCTGCCTTCCCTATCGTAAATTGCAGATGTGCTGTTTCATGATACACTCCAATACCTGTTATTGTTACCTCTGCACTTCCTGCATTTTTGTTATCCGAATAAGCAACGGTGTAATCCGTATCCTTTGTCAGTGTCTGTCCGTCATATACCACAAGTACTTCCGGTTCCTTTGCTGTTCCATCATAAATATAGGTCGTTGGATTCAGCGTTGCCGATAAATCTGCATCTGTCATCTTACGATAACGAAGCTCCACATTCTGGGCAATCTGACCATCTGCATCCACAATGGTATTTCTGTAATCAACATCTGCCGGATTTCTCTTCCTATTTGCGATAGAATAATCTTTTGGCAGGAATCCCCGGATTGTTCCCAGGCTTTCTTCCAGTGCAACATTAGCATAATTCGAAATACCCTGGCTTACATTCTTTAATACCAGCTTTGAATCTTCATCCATTGTAAGCTTCTCTAACCAGCACTGTCCAGAACCGTCATTTCCGGATACTGTAACTTCACTTCCCTCAAGCTTTACTCCACTGTTCGTCATCCACTGTAAATCATTCAGTGCTGCTTTTGCATTTTTAAAGGTCAGTTCCTTTGTAAGTCCGACACCGCTATTAGTAATCTTTCCCTTATAGTTACCATTTGCAATGGTAAGATTGTTCCCTGAGGAAATCGTATCCAGAATCAATGTATGTCCGTTCAGGTCAAGGGTTACGGCTTTACTGTCTCCGATTGCTGCGGTTCTTCCATTTCCATAAATATCCTTCACAAATTTGATGGTATCTCCATCTTCCAGGTATCTGAAATCATTATGTGCTCCGGTTCCACCGAAATCTCCATTCAGCATTCTCTTAGTCGTTCCATCCGTTCCAATCAACTCTGCATATTCTATGTCACTTGCTCCACAGACCATACATCTGCCGGAATATCCTGCTAAAATCGGATGTTCACAGTTATCTGCATCATATGTCTCGCCGGTTGCCATTATCTGTACCCAGTTTTCCCCGCCATCGCTATATTTTACGATATCATTCTGCGTCTGCAATGTTCCTCCCAGAAGTGGCGGAGTACCGGTAGCAGCACTTCCGGTTCTGGATATGGAATGGTCTCCGCCTGCTGCATTCATTGAAATGTTGCTTCCCCCTATTACAGAATGCCCTTCTGCTCCCAGAAGTGTAATGTAATTTCGTGCCTGAAGGTCTGCATCCCCTGCAATTGCTGCATTGTTCGCACTCTGCATGGATATTCTATTTGCATTTATCTTTGCATTTCCTTCGATTATGGCAGCATCTCCATTTGCCTGCAGCATAACAACTAATGAAGGTGCCGTAATCTCTGTACTTCCGGTTGATACCGCTCCCCCTTCACTGGTTATCTCAACACCATATCCATTTTCTGCATTGACAGCGAGATTTCCTTTTACCGCAGTCTTCTTTGCGCGGATTGTTACATCTTTTACTGTTTCTAATTCAAGATTGCCTTCTGCTATTGTTTCACCCACAAGAACTATCCTGCCACTCGAACTGTTCGAATTACTGTTTCCATTGGATGACAGGAAAGTATCTGTTGCTTTAAAAAATGCCTCTGTTACATTTATATTATTTCCATTTACCAGATCAAACGAATTCAGGGAACCAGTCTTTTTCAGGCTGATTTCTCCGTTCTGCTCATCCGTTGCCTCTATCAGATACTTCACCGCTCCACCTGATAAATAGATGTCCAACTGATCCGCCTCAAGCTTAACTGAACCGGCAGAGATAAATGCATCACCAGTAACATCGTCTGCATCTAAAGTTATCTTCCCAGCGGTTTTTAAGTCCACCCGAGAAAGTCCCTCTATAAGAGCATTTCCACCCCTTCCAGAAACTTGAATATCTCCGGTATATTCATCCGCCTTAAGTACTGCATCTGCAGTTCCTGTAACCAATGTTTCCGTATCATTATCATTTGTCAAATAAAAGTTACCATCCCCTTTCAATGTCAGGGTTCCATTTTCAATCTTTAAGATTTCTGTTGAACTTCCTCCGTTCGAATATATTTTTACACTTCCTTTTACTTCCATTATACCTGCACTATAATAGATATATGCTTCCGGAAGAGCCGCCGGGTCACATTCACTCATGGTTCCACTCCCTCTGCTTCCTCCGAATTCATAGTATCTGCCATCCTCTAGTTCCGTTCCGTTTATGGATACCTTCAGTCCCTCTGCATGTACCGGTATTACTTCCTGCATTCCGGTAAATACAGTCATCAGCAGCAGTAACACTGCCAAGATTCCACATGTTTTCTTTTTTAATTTCATAAGTTACCTCCCAAATTTATTTTTCTCTTACGAAATATTTTTCAAAATGAATTTGTATACCAATTTCCTTTATACCATTCTTTTTGAAGGCTTGTCAATCGGGGTGGGATGAAAAGCACTTTAGTGGGATGAAAGATTCGTATTTTTTCGACAGGTATGCTATAATAATGCCTGAAAAGCCATGAAATCGAAAGGAGGCTATCTTATTGCGGTTTGCGATTGTTGATGACAATATAGAAGAAATACATATGACAGAGCTGCTCATCCGGGACTGGTGCGGCATCCATAACATAACGGTCTGCTGTGATACCTTTACCGAAGGGGATGCTTTTTTGTTGTCTGCCGCCTCGAATTCCTATGATTTTGTGCTATTCGATATTTATCTTAAGAAAGCAAACGGGATTGACCTTGCGGTTTCTTTTCGAAAAATTTCACCGAAGACACCGATTGTCTTTCTGACCTCCAGCTCGGAATATCATGTGGAAGCTTTGCATGTCCACGCTTTCGACTATCTGCAAAAACCGATTACCAAAGCTGCCATCCATCCGTTATTAGATGACCTTCTGGCTGTCCGTCCTGTTTTGGATTCCCATTTATTTCTGACCGTAAATACCAACAAGACGAAGCTTCCGATTCTTTATTCGGACATTCAATATATTATTTCAGATTCAAACTATCTTATTATTCATACCAGCGAAGAAATCCGCTGCCGTATGCTGTTTCGGGATGTTACCCGCACGCTTTCGGAGGATGAACGTTTTTTGACCATTAACCGTGGTGTTATGGTAAATCTGGACTATGTTTCTTCCATGGACGGAGCAGTCTGCATGATGAATGATGGAGCATCCTTTTCCATGAACAAAAAGCAGTCTAATACCCTTCAGCAGACTTATATTACCTGGCAATTTACCCAACGCACAAAGTCACTTTTACACGGAGGTCTGTCATGAATCCTTTTACTGTTCTGATTGCCGCAGCCCATTACGGAGTTATTTTCCCGGG
>OHMK01000995.1_pt1 | contig 9959 bp, 7 predicted proteins | sample 1569291 | NCBI WGS metagenome assembly OHMK01 (sample SAMEA3879517, study PRJEB24766) | human gut metagenome | biome: human-associated habitat; feature: feces | place: USA | collected 1985/1987 | reverse complement strand
AAGCGCTCAAATACCTCCATATCATCGGAATAATTGTGTTTGTCAAATGTATATAGCGTCCTCATATTTATCCTCCGTATATGGGCTGTAATCATTCATTAGTATACATGGAAAGTAGTTTTTATTCTACACCATTTGACGGCGAATTGGAATACTATTATTGACCTTTTACCTGCAAAGTAACACCACTGTCTCTATGTGCTCTGTATATGGGAAGCAGTCATATGGTGTTGCACGCTTCACTGTATATCCATGCTTTGTGAGATACTTTAAATCCCTCGCCAGTGTTTCCGGACCACATGACACATACACCACTCTCTCCGGCGCCAGCTTGACAACCGATGATAAAAATGCCTCGTCGCTGCCGGTTCTTGGCGGATCCATTATGACAACATCCGCTTTCTCACCCTTTTGTGCCATCTCGACCATGAATTTTCCGGCATCGTCATTGTAGAAGCGGATATTTCTGATGTCGTTTCGCTTTGCATTGGTAACTGCATCACGGATTGCATCACGGTTTAGCTCGACTCCGATGACTTCACCTGCATTTTTCGCTGCTATGATGCCTATGGTTCCGGTGCCGCAGTATGCATCGATTACACGCTCCTTGCCGGTGAGGTGTGCCTCATGAATGGCTTTTTCGTATAAAAGCTCCGTCTGTACCGGATTCACCTGATAAAACGAGCTTGGTGAAATGCGGAAGGTGCAGCCGCACAGCTTATCCTCTATGAAGCCCTTGCCATAAAGTGTGATGTTTCTGTCTCCGAGCACCATGCTTGTCTTTTTATCATTCACGTTGAGCACCACTGTCGTGATATTGGGATGCTTTTTCCTGAGTGCTTTTACGAAATTGTTCTTCGATGGAAGTATCGGCGATGCCAGGACAAGCACTACCATTATCTGCCCTGTTGCATAGCCCTTTCTCACGAGAACATGTCTGAGAAGGCCATAGCCGGTGTCCTCATCATAGGTCTTTATCCTGAATGAGCGGAGCATATCCTTTATGTCCCTTATTATCTCATCTGACTCCTGCTCCTCTATCATGCAGCTTTCGATATCCACCACATCATGTGTGTTTTTCCTGTATGCTCCCGCCACAATCTGACCGCGCCTCGTACAGTCAAAGGCTGCATGAACCTTATGACGATAATAGAGCGGATTTTTCATGCCGACAATCGGCTCCACAAAGCAAAAAGGCTTTAGCAGCTTTTTCATGTATGCCTGCTTGGTTTTTAACTGTTCCTTATATTCTACGCCCTGATAGTCGCAGCCGCCACATTTCTTCGCATACGGACATACGTTATCGCTTTTTGCCCGGCTGCTTTTCTCCTTTAGTCTCGGCTGTCCGTTGGCTTTTTTGTAATTTTTCTCATTACGCGTGGGTTTTTCCCTGTAATTGCCTTGATTTCCCGCCATATCTGCACTCCTTAAAATCAGCTGTGCTGATTACTTGCCGTATGTATTATATAAATACACATGATTATCTATACAGTGCCATCCGCTTGAAGCGCCTGCTGTCACACATATATATGTCTTTCCGCTTGCTGCCTTCTCGTAGCTGACCGCACAGTTGCCGGACTGATTTACAAAGCCTGTCTTTGCACCGATTACCTCGCCACTTGTCATCCTGTCCTCTATTCGGCGCAGGAACAGATTTGATATGTTCAGGTTCTCCGGATGCTGCGGTGTTGCAGCCGTGCTATATGTATGATTTGAAAGTACTGTTTTACAAATGTCGTCCTGCATCGCTGCCTGCATGATGACCGCCATATCATAGGCTGTGCTGTAATTGTTCTCATCATATATGCCGACAGGGTTTGCAAAATGTGTGGTCTGGCCTATACCAAGCTCTGCTGCCTTCTGGTTCATCATATCGACAAATGCTTCCATGGAGCCTGCTGTATAAAGCGCAAGCTGATATGCCGATTCTCCACCTGATGGCAGGATGGTTCCGTTAAACACATCGCGAAGAGGCACCTGCTCACCGTCTAAAAAGCCTGTTGTACTGCAATCATGCACATATGAATAATCTGTGGCTTCTCTTGTGATTGTCACAATCTCGTTGAGCTTGTTTTCTATCACAGCCTGCCTGTCTATTTCGGTGTTTTCATTCTCCGCTGCAGCAATTGCATTTTTCTCAGCCTGCTCTGCTGCTACAAGCACTGTCATAACCTTTGTCATGGAAGCCGGGTACATTTTCTCATGAGCATTTTTTCCCGCAACAACTGTGCCGTCCTGCTCATCAATCACTACGGCATAAGAGCTCTCAAGCTCATCTCCGATTGCTGCTGTAGCATCAGACTCCTTTGGTGCAAAGAGCTCCTTTGCTTCCTCTGTCTCACTTACCTGCTCAGTCACACCGGTCACATTTTCTGTGGCCGTTCCTGTGTCTTTTGCCTTATTACTGTCTTTTTTTGTTTTATTAAAGCACGATATAACTATTATAATCGCTATAACGACTATCACAGCCACTATTCCTACAAGCTTAATCTGTGAAGCTCTTGTATTTTGTCTGCGGCGTCTGTAATTTTTTCTACTATTATTTCTCATATCCAATCCCTATCTCGTTGTAACTATTCATCCCACGCACATTCGCAAAACCACACTTGAATAATCACATTTCATTTTTATACTGTAACCTACTTAGTATACTCCCTATCCGGAAGCTGTGCAATAATTATCGCAATAAACATGAGCACACATCCAAAAATTTCTCTGCCACCCAGCATCTGGCCCAGCAGAATCCATCCTGCAATCACAGAAACCACCGACTCAAGGCTCATCGCCACCGATGCCACCGCCGGGTTTAAGCCCTTTTGTCCGACAATCTGCAGCGTATAGCCCACTCCGCTTGAGAAAATACCGGCATAGAGAATCGGAATCCATGCATCCCACGTGCAAAGCGACTGCGCCCACTGCGCTATACCGCCGGCAGACGGTCCCATATCAGTAAAAATCATCACTATACATGTGCCAAGCCCGGTGACAAAAAACTCAATGCATGAGAGCCTGACCGCATCTACCTGTGATACAAAATGGTCTATCACAAGTATCTGTATCGCAAAGCACAATGCCCCTGCCAGCAGAAGCAAATCTGAGCCGCTAAGTGAAAATGCCCCATTCATGCACAAAAAATACATGCCTATCAGTGCAATAAATACACCTATCCATATTTTGGCTCCGCATCTTCTTTTGAGGAATATCCCAAGTATCGGCACCATAAGTATATATGTAGCTGTAAGAAACCCAGCCTTGCCGGATTCTGCGCCCATGCTGATTCCAAGCTGCTGCAGGTTGCTCGCAAAGAAAAGTGCTATTCCACAGCAGGTTCCGGCTATCCAAAGCTCTTTCTTTTGCTTTTTGCTTTCAGGTCTGTTTACCGTCAGCTCTTTCTTATCCAGTATTTTTATGACCGGCAGAAGGCAGAGCGCACCAATAAGGAAGCGGATGCCGTTGAATGAAAATGCTCCAACTGCATCCCCTCCCTTTGACTGCGCTACAAAGGCTATTCCCCAGACTATATCTGCCAAAAACAAAATAAAGACATGTCTTGTCTTTGAGGCTGTATTCATTTAATAATTCCTCCGTTTTATAAAAATCAGAGATATTATATCACCGTCTGCCTTGAATTGCATACTTAAATATGCTGTTACATTTCGTTTGTATATAAAATTATACAAAAAAGGCGGCAAACACCCTCTTTGGGTATTCGCCGCCTGTCTTTATATCTTATTGCGTAACACTATTATTTACGCTATTCTGCCAGCTTAAAATGCTTTATCTCTCCGTTTCCTGCCACATAGAAATCATTATCCTTGTAAATGCCCCTGTAGCCTTCTGTATTTTTATAGGTCAGTGCCTGCTGCTCCAAAAGACTAAAGCCGTTTTCACTGTCATACGAAAACAGATAGTAGCCATTCGCAGTAAATCCTATCAGATTTTTCTCCGGGTCAGCAAGAATAGCCTTGTAGTTGTATACAAACTCATTACTCCAGCTCTCAGAACTGTCGATAAGCTTCTGGTTCACCTCAACCGGCTTTGTCGGATCACTCACATCAAACATAGTAAGCTTTATCTTACTCTGCTGCGAATCACCATAGCCTATTCCAAGTACGTGCGTATCATCCCACATATGCAGATACTCAGAGAAGCCACTCACTTCAAGCTCTCCCAAAAGCTTTGGTGCTGTCGGATTAGATATGTCTGCTACAAAAAGAGGATCCGTCTGCCTGTATGTGATGAAATATACGTATTTTCCAACAAAGCGGGCTGCGTATATACTCTCCCCGCGTGCAATCTCGTTTATCACACCGACCTCATTCATATCCTTATCCAGCACATGAAGCGAATTGACAGGCTGGCTGCCGGTATTTGAGGTTGGAAGCACATACAGATATCCTCCCTGCTCATTTATTGCGAATTTATCGTTAAGATAACCATTCACTGAGGTTGTCTCCCCGGTCTTCATCACTCCATCCTCAAACGAAATTTTGCTGATTTTGGTAAGCTCACGGCTTGCACTCCAATCAGAATGATACAGATACATGGCATTGCTAGAAACGTATACCTCGCCGCTATTATTCATAATGCATTTTGCATCTATCGTCTTATCAGGTTTATCCACATCAAAGCTCGAAATAACTGTGCCTGAGTATGTATCCTCTCCTATATAGAAGCAGTCATAGCTTATTACTTTGCCATTTACCTGAGGCACCCATTTCTCCAGATTATCCTCCTGCAGCGCCACATTTTTATTCATATCGGAGGTCTTTATATATGTGTCTGAAAAAACATATACCGTATTGCCAATTTTGCGCGATGTATTGTAAAATCCATCCTGACGCGCTTTACCTATAAGCACCGGTTTCGTCGGGTCAGCTATATCATAGCTATAGCATATAGTCTCATCCTTATCGCCTGCATGGTTTGATATGATAAGCATTTTTCCGTCACTGATATAAAGCTCCTCTACAGTATCTGACGGTACCTCAAAATCAGGACGAAACAGCGTCTCTTCCCCCGGCTTTCCATTTGAAATATCCGTGATGGATATCTGACCATCCTCGACCATGTAAATGTACTTTCCGTCCGTCTTTACCACATCACTCTCATCAACGCCCTCTGTCATCACGTTGGTGGTTGAATACTCTGTTTTGGCTGCCGCCTCCTGCTTATTTGCAGACGATGCATCAGACGTAATTCCTGTTGCATCCGCACTCTCCAGCAAGTCTCCAGATGCAGTATTCCTTATGGAAGCCTCAGCTTTTTTTGCCACATCATACAATTTCCCGTAATCAGAGGCCGATTCATAATCCCCAAGCTTTGCACCGCTCTTTATCCCTGCATAGACATTATTCTGCGCATTATTCTGTGAAATCACATTTGCAGTTTTTGTCTCCAGCTCATCTATACGGTTATTAAGCCGCACAACCTCCGTGCCTAAGACTGCAACAACAAGGACTGCCGCCACTGTGGCAAGCGCTTTTGCTGCCCGTGCAAATTTTTTGTGCTTTTTCCTGTTTTTGTCTTCTTTTCCACCGTGATGGGTTTCATGATTTTTTACATAAATTTCATCACTGTACCCGGCCGATTCTCCGGTCGGCTGCGCTTCTTCAATTATTTGGTCATCGATGTAATTTAAACCATCAAATAAATCCTTTTTCGTCATAGATATACGCCCTCCTCATCCAGATATTTTTTAAGCTCTGCCCTTATCCGAAACAGTGTGGTCTTTACGCTGCTTTTGCTCCTGCCGCTCATATCTGCCAGCTCATCAATCGTCATGCCATACCAGTATCGTCTCACGAAAAGCACTCTCTTTTCCGTCTCCAGTCCGTTCAGAAAATCCGATAAACACCTTCCAATGTCCGACAGCTCGCCCTCGTATTTTGCATTGCTGTCTGCAAGGCACTCCTCAAGCTCATCAAGCATACAGTTCATGTTGGAATTTCTCTTTGAAGCATTATTCCAGTCAATCCTGTCGCAGACGATATTGCGGCATACCCTGTAAAGCCAGGAAAGGAAACGCATAGGGCGCTCCGGCGGTATCTTGTTCCATGCTGCTATGTATGTGTCATTTACGCATTCCAGCGCATCCTCATGTGCTACCATAGTGTCTGCAAACCGGGTAAGCTTCGCTCCGTACATCTGCGAGGTCGCACTGACAGCCTGCTGGTTGCGATCAAAATACATATCAAGTATCTGTTCCTGTGTGTACATTTTCCGCAAACCTCCCTTCTATATATTATGTAGGATTTTGTTTGGTGGGGGTTACATCTCATCATTAATTCGTAACTGTTCAGTACCTTCACAGTTACAATTTTTTATATAACAGCACATAAAAATAAGCCATGTTCTCACCGCTGTGGTGGTAACATGGCTTATTTATCCCTTTAATAACCAATACATACACTTCATTTACAATAATTTTGGTAAAAGGCTATATGATCATATACTGTCTGCCAGGCTTTCCCTGCCATTCCAGTAACACATATATATTTATTACTTGATTCACTTTCATACATACTTACCGCACAATATCGTGACTGGTTTACATATCCTGTTTTCGCTCCAACAACTTTTCCTTTTCCAAATTTACGATCTATTCGGTTCAAAAACTTACTTGAAAATGTTATTCCCTGCGGATGCTGTTGTGTACATGAAGTTGTATAATTTCTTGCTGACAACACCTTTTTACATATTTCATTTTCCATCGCAGCATGTAAAATAACCGCCATATCACATGCTGTACTATAATTATTTTCATCAAATATCCCTACTGGATTTGAAAAATGTGTCGTCTGTGATATTCCCAGCTCCTGTACTTTTTTATTCATATCATCCACAAACTGCTCCAATGTTCCAGATGTCATAATTGCGGCCTGATACGCAGCCTCTGCACCTGAAGGCAATATAATTCCATTTAATAAATCCTCAATAGTAACCTGCTCTCCAACCAGAAACCCTGCTGCACTACAGTCGTTTTTAAAAGAATAATCAGTTGCTTCAATAGAAATTTCAATTTTCTGGCCAAGACTCTCATTATTTAATTTCTCCGCTGCAACCAAAAGTGTCATAACCTTTGTCATAGATGCCGGGTACATTTTTTCATTTGCATTCTTTGAAGCAATAATAGCTCCATCGTCTGCATTAACCAACACTGCATATTGGCTTACAATGTTGTTATCAGAAGATACATCTACCGTTTTATCATCTGTTGATGGTACAAATATATCTGATTTTTCTTCTTGTAATTCTGACGTCTCAATTGTAGTCTTTTTCTGAATATTTATATCATCAGATACATTTTGACTCGAATCGTTCTTATGTTTACTGATTTCCTTAGTGCTTAAAACACTGCACACCACTATCAAAACTATCAGGCAAATACATGCTATTATTTTTGTTTTCTTCACTGGTATTTTACTCTGTAATTGCATTATAAACTATTGAAGACACGTTATCTCCATCAAATATAAATGAAAGCTGGCTGTCTCCTTTTTTGTAAATATACGAGGTCTCAGTTGAGTCAGAAGCATCTCCATATTTTTCCTCAACAGCCTTTTTATCAGAACCTATTGATATTCCTTCCGGTGTTGATACTGTATCATCAAGTAATTCTATTGTATAAACATAATCCTTGTTATCTTTAGGATATGTTGTTATCTTAACACTTCCATAAGTATATACCTTATCCTTTCCCTGAAAAGCACAGGAATCAGATTCAAAGTAATTATCTGCATCCCCAAGTTTTTTTACCAATGGCTCCATGTTTTCATTCATGGCAACTGTTACACCCTTTAAATCATATGTAAATACATCCTGTTTTGTCTCAGAACCAACATCTTTTTTATCATTGTCGGACTCTTTACTTCCACATGCTGTCATCATAGATACTGAAAGCATAATACATAACATTATTGAAATAATTTTCTTCATCGTTCTTCCTCCTAATTTTGAATCGCATTTGCACCAAAGCTCTTCAATTCACCATATTTGTTCAATTCATCATATTGTTGTTGTTTCATAGAATCATATGCAGCTTCTTTTTTATCCCATATAGAAGCATACTCGCTATCATTTCTGTAATCAGTTAAATTATAATTTTCAACCAGATATTTTCCAAAATAATCTGCCATTTTTTCAGCGCCTGTAGTATTCAGATGTAAACCTGCATCATATGTATCCTGTGACATATCCAGGCCTATATCATTTTGCAATGGAATAAAATTGATGTAGTCAACATCATTTTCATCAGCAAACTGCTGCACCTGTTCATCCCATTGCTCATACCAATAAGGATATTCTGTAGGCGCCTTTATAAGTACAAGCTTAACCCCTTTTTCCTTACATAAATCAGTCATTTTCTGTAAATATCCCATTGCTTTATCACCAAGCTTATAATCGGTAAGTGGTGTTGGATCCGGAAATTCCTGTTGTGGCTTTGTATCAACACGCATATAATATCCATTATGAGTCACTTTGTCTTTGGAAAAAATGTGTTTCACATCATCTTTTGTAAGCTCAGACCATCTGGAATGATATCTCAACAGCGGAAAAATATAATCAACAAAATTTTCCTCATCTGTCATAGAAGCCTTAATGTCATTTACCTTTGACATAGACCATTTCATCCCATCTATAGACATTCTGTTATAAGCTTCACTCTGAGGCTCATTATATTTTAATGCCAAAACGTTAAACACCACCACTTTAGGAGTCTCATGTTTCAAGGCATCCTCTAATAAATAATATGACTGCCATGTTAATTGCTGTGCACTTCCTCTGATGTAACTTGTTATTCCATATTTTCTCCATAATTCTATGGTAGAAAAATTCTCATAAACCTCACAATCGCCCACAAATAAAACTTCGTGATCTGACCTATCCTTATAGTATTCTTCAACCATAGAGCCTTCAACTATTCCTGTCTGATATTTGGGAACCAGAAGCCTTTGAACAATATACAGAGCTCCAATAAGCAGGACAGCAACCAAAATGCATGCTGTTATTTTTTTTCTTCTCATCGCACTCTCCTTAAAACTGATTGTAGATAAACTGAGACGAATCGTAGCCTATACCATATGCGCCAAACACTATAATAAGCATAATCATAACAGCCATAATTCCAAAATAAACAATTGGAGGTTTTTGTAATAAAACCGTTCTCACATTTCCTACTCTTACCTTAAAAAGACTCACTGTAAAAACTACTATAAATCCCACTATAAGCACAACATAATCAGCCACACTAAGCCCTATAGAAAGCAGCGAACCATTAAATAATTCACCTATATTGAACTTTGTAAACATTGTTCCAACCATCTTAAAAGTCAAAGGAACATCTCTATAGCAATCAAACATTCTTATACAGCTCATCAATAAAAATGTTCTTAGAATCTGAAATGCTTCATATGGAACTTTACCTTTTACACTAAATCTTTTATGAAACTTTTCATATAAAGGTTCCAGTTCCTGAGAGACCATAATAACAACAAAGTTCATTAATCCCCAGACGATGAAGTTCCATGCTGCACCATGCCATAATCCCGTTGTAAACCATACTACAAAGGCTGACAAATACACAGTCACTCGCTTACCAATTACCTCGCCAAAATGTTTTCTTGAAAATTTAGACAAATTAAGCATAGGTTTACATACTGAAATAGGATAAAAAATATAATCTGTAAACCATGTACCCATAGTTATATGCCATCTGTTCCAATATTCTTTGATATTTTTTGAGAAATATGGAAGATTAAAGTTTTCTGTCACACGAATACCCATAACCTCTGCTATACCAATCGTAATATCAATACCACCGGTAAAGTCACAATATAACTCGAATGCATAAAACAACATGGCGATAAACACATATGCTCCTTGATATTCAGAAGGACTGTGTATCAGGGTTGTTACTCCTGTAATAATTCTGTCTGCAATAACAACTTTCTTGAAAT
>OHMK01000985.1_pt1 | contig 10015 bp, 8 predicted proteins | sample 1569291 | NCBI WGS metagenome assembly OHMK01 (sample SAMEA3879517, study PRJEB24766) | human gut metagenome | biome: human-associated habitat; feature: feces | place: USA | collected 1985/1987 | reverse complement strand
CATCATCCAGGCACACCACATAATCTCCGTCGGAATGTCTAAGTCCCGCCATCAGCGCCGCATGCTGTCCGAAATTCCTGGCGAAGCCGATGCCCTTGATATTATCGTATTTTTCACACAGATCCCGGATCGTTTCCATGGTATTGTCCGGTGATGCATCATTCACCAGAAAAATATCATACGTATACTGTGTCAGTTCCTGCATTTTTTCGCGAATCTCCGTAACTACATGGGGCAGCGTATGCTCCGAACGGTAGCAGGGGATCACAAAACTTACTTTTTTTATTCTGTCCATTTTTTGTTGCTTGCTCCTTCTTAATCTGCCGGATTCACGGCTGCCATCCAGACAATATCCCGGTACACACCGTCAATACACACATCGTCTCTTAGCAGTCCTTCTCTGACGAATCCTGCCTTTTCATAGCTTCGGATGGCCTGCAGGTTCTCCGACAATGCCCGCAGGTAGACTCTGTGCAGCAATTCCTGCTCAAAACAGTACCGTAACATCAGCCTCGCCGCCGCTGTGCCGATCCCGCGGCCTCGGGCGCTCTCTTCTCCGATGAAGATTCCGTACTCCGCCTTATTGTGATGTCTGTCAATATCCCGGATATACACAGATCCGAGGGGAGTATCCCCTTCCAGATCGCAGATGATCATCTGCACCACATCTCCGGTCTCCACATGGGTCCGAATCCAGTGCTCATGGGTCTGTCTGGTAAAAAGCTCCTGATAGATAAAATTTTTGCGCACAGCATCGCTGTTACGCCATGCCACGATCCGGTCCGTATCCTCATGGGTCATGAGGCGCAGATAGATCCCGGCCTGCGTATCCCGGTAGTTCTCAGAAATTGCTTTCGATGTTTTATTTTCCGATGTTTTATTTTCTGCTGTTACGGTCTGCATTGTGATCTCCTTACTGTCTGTAAGCATTGCACAGCTCGATGACTCTCCGGATCTCATCCTCCCGCATCTCGGGGAACAGCGGCAGTGTCACACAATGTGCTGCCAGGTATTCCGCATTCGGGCAGTCTCCCGGCTTATAACCAAGGTTTGCATATGCCTTCTGTAAATGGCAGGGCACCGGATAATGCATGTTGCATTCCACATCATTGTCTGCCATATACTTCACAAAATCATCGTGATCCGGTACCGTGATGACGAACAGATGGAACACCGGTGTGGTGTTCTCCGGATGATGCTGCATGGTGATCAGAGGATTCGTGATCTCCCGGATATAGCGGTGTCCGATCTCCTGACGTCTCTTCGTCCACTCCGGCAGATATTTCAGGCTGACGCTCAATACCGCACCCTGCAGTCCCTCCAGTCGATAATTATATCCAATCTCATCATGATAATAACGCACATCGCAGCCCTGATTTTTCAGGCGGTCGATATGCTTATAGTACTCTTCCTTCTCACAGGTGACACTTCCGCCTTCTCCGAAAGCATAGAGGTTTTTGCCCGGATAGAAGCTGAAGCATGCCAGATCTCCCAGGGTTCCCACATTTTTCCCCTCAAACTGTGCCCCGTGGGCCTGTGCGCAATCTTCCACCACGAACAGTCCGTGACGGTCTGCGATCTCGCGCACGCCTGCATAATCAAAGGGCTGGCCATAGAGATGGACACCGATGATTCCCTTCGTCCTCTCCGTGATCTTCGCTTCCAGCACGGAAGGATCAATCTCCCAGGTATCCGGCGTACAATCTGCGAACACCGGCGTGGCTCCCGTATAGCTGACGCCCCATGCTGTCGCGATATAAGTATTGGCAGGAACAATGACCTCATCTCCGGGGCCTACGCCCAGCGCCAGCATCGCCAGATGCAATGCGGAAGTACCGTTGTTCACACCGCTGGCATATTTACTGCCCACGTAAGCAGCAAATTCCTTGTCAAATGCATCTGCATATTTGCCTCCGGAAAAAGCTGTCTCACGACATACCTTCTCGATAGCTTCTCCGTAAGCATCTTCATGGGCTTTTACATCCCTCGTCAGATCGATTCTCTTAATATGTGCCATTTTTTGTCCTTCTCTCTTACCTGTTGTCATTTCATTTACATCGTTTCTAAACTCGCACGATGTACATTTCTTCTCTTATTTTCAATCTTTCACCGGGATTATCCGGCATCTTATATATGCTTCTTAATATAAAACTCGTTGAATAACCTTGCGATCTGTACCAGATAATTACAGATCGTCTTGAATACCTTAACGGTAGTATTATAGTCTTCCTGCCACTCCACCGGATAATCCAGTATGGTCACGCCTCTTTTCTCCGCCCGGAGCAGGAATTCGATCATATAGAACCATCCGTTATCCCGGCTGCAGCCCTCGATCAGTGAAAGTGCCGTCTCTCTGCGGACAAACGTGAATCCGCAGATGGCATCCGTGGATTTCATCCGTAAGAACAGCTTTAACAGAATCAAAAGTCCCTGGGATGTGATCCTGCGGTACCATTTTCTGCCCCTGGTATCGGATTCTCTGGCAAAACGGCTGCCGTTGATATACTGGATCTCGGGTTGCGTCTCGAAGAGGTGAATAGCCTCTCCCAGATGCCTGATATTGGTGGAAAGGTCGATGTCCATATAGCCTACCACATCGCCGTGGCTTACTTCCACACCTCTGCGGAATGCCGCACCCACACCGCGGACATTGATCCTCTCATATCTTACTTTATCATATTTTTTACACAGCTTTTCTGCGATCTGCGGTGTCTCATCCTCGGAACCGTTATCCACGATAATGATCTCATAGTCTTCAAAAGCAATGCTTTGCAGATATTCCACCGTGCGGGTCACACCGTTCTCTAAGCGCAGACGTTCATTTAATACCGGAAAAATAATCGTAAACATCATTTTGTCAGTTTTTCCACTCCTTCGATTACATAGTGCTGTCTCTTAAAGCTCATATTCAGGATCACGGACAGATATTTGAAGATCAGTGTCAGCATGACGGACATCATGAAAAATCCAAACGATATCAGTGTCATCAGACTCATCCAGCCTTCCACGGGACGTACCGTGCTGAAGATCGAATACACGATCCAGGCAAACATGATCATCATCACAGAGAACAGGATCACACTCACCAGCATAGAGAACTTCTCCAGGACATTGGTGAAAATGATCAGCGTATCCAGTGCAAGACTGCTGCGGGTACTGCGCTCCTCCCGGTTCCTGGCACTGCCTGCCTTCTTTTTATTCTCATAGACCAGCGTATCCGCCCTTAGTCCGCAATTCATATACATCGCCTTGCGGTAAGGAATGTACGCATTCATCTGATTCACACGATTCACTGCGCGGCGGGATATGATACGGAATCTCTCCTGACGCAGCTTATGGGTATTACGGCTTCCCAGATTATATACTGCATAGAACAGCCGCGAGGTCAGTGCCACATCTCTCCCCGGAGCGGCTGCCACCACATCATAGCCTTCCAGCGCTCTGTAATAAACATCCATGATCAGTGACGGCTCAAAATCCGGCAGGCATCTGTCGAATTCGAACAGGAAATCTCCCACTGCCAGGTCTCTTCCGGCATTCATGGCCATCTCGACTCCCTGATAAAAGCTTAAATTGATCATGCTCACCACATGATTTCCTCTGCTTTCTTCCAGAAATCGATGGATCTCCTCGATGGTATTGTCCATGCAGCAGTCATTCACACAGACGATCTCATATTTTTCGAAATGTTCTTCCATGGTGCCACAGACCGTATTCAGGAAATCACGGATGTGCGCACCATCGTTGTGCAGATACAGCACGCAGGATACAAAATTTTTCTCTTTATTCAGGATTGCGGTTCTCTCCATAACGTTTCCCCTATATCTATTATTTATAATCTCTCGGAATGGTTATCCTAATCTAAAAAAGGATCCAGGTCATATACCGTGTTGATCTTGCCGGATAAGACGCTGATGAAGGTGGGGCTCTCGGATAATGCCCGGATCACGGTAGGTCTCGAATCATCGATCTCCGAAGCCTTCAGGATCGGCTTCATGGAGAACAGTGACTTCTCATAACTGAAGCTATATTCTTCCCGCAGATACTTTCTCGCCAGCGTAGACATATACTCCCATGCACTCTCCGGTCTGCCGGGACAGTCGTTGCAATTCCCCAGCCAGCCGCTTCTACAGATATTGCCGTCCGCCCCCACGCAGGAGAACTGCGGTGTAGCATCGTAGCTTGTCTTATGCGGTGTAAAAGTCACCGAAGTCAGGGAATGATATCCCGTCCTGCCGAAAGGCATAATGGAGAAAAACGGTCCATCCATTACTGTAAATCCGATGTCCCTGAGCTTGTCACCTGTTTTGCACAGGATGATCTCACATAATTCATACTTCAGTCCGAAGGGTTCTGCCGTGACTCCCTTTACCTTTTCCAGCACCTGATTCACGGAAGCGTAAGTGGCATTCAGCACAAACGGTGCCCGGTATACCTCTCTATGGTCCTCATGCAATGCGGTGATCTCATAGCAGTCTGATTGTTTTACGATCTCTGTGATCTGCCGCCCGAAGTGCAGCTTCACTCCCGGATATTTCGCGATCTCCTCCATCAGATGATCCCGCAGGATATGGGCATCGTAGGTATACTCCTCGGTGAGAAAAGCTCCGTCGCACAGCCCCGGCTGGAAATATTCTTCCACAGGAAGCGCCTTACAGGGAATCCCGCCATCCCGGCAGAACTTCAAAAATTCCGCCGCATCCGTCCAGGAAAAATGAGCGGAAGTAGCATAAATCTGTTGAAACGCGGTATGAAGACAGAAGGAATAGTCCTCTGTAAAACGTTTGAAATATCCGGCGGATTTCATGGCCGTAGACAGCGACCTCGGGTAGTGATATCCCATGTGTACCCGGGCCTGATTGATATATGTGGCTCTGGTAAAAGGAGCCTCTTCCATCTCCAGCACCTCTACCTGCTGCCCTTTTTTTGCACAATACAGCGCCGCATACAATCCATACAGCCCTGCTCCTATGATCAGTTTGTCCATTCTGCTATCCTATCTCTGTCCCTGTTTTATCTCTGTCTCTGTTTTCTCATTTTCCGTCTTCCGGCCTGTTCCGCACATCAGCGCCACCAGATACGGCAGTGCCAGCATCACCGGATAGACATATCGCATCTGCACCGTGGGGCCTAACAGCATCGTCCCATAATATCCGGCGATCACCGCCAGTGGCAGACAGTATCGCTTTCTGTCCACGATCACAAGTATCGCCGCCAGCGCCAGATACAGCCACAGATAACTGCCTGGCACGAACAGATATTTCAGTACCGGAAGCTCCAGATAACCGTTCCCGTCCGCCCATGTCTCCAGGCGGTCATACAGTCCCGGCCATTTGCTGTCTTTGTAGATCCCTCTGTTGTTCAGGGTATCTTCTTCCCATCGTGTCTGTATATATCCGAGGCCCTCTCTCCCCTGCACTTCATTCACCGCCGCATGGGTGACATCAAAGGGAGATAAAAATCCTGCATCCACTGCCAGTGCGGCATTGATCATATCTCCGGGATAAGCTTTCAGCAGATGAAAATAGGTCCGCAGGAAATCTCCCGAGCGATAACGCACCACATACGTGTTGGTATGTCGCTTTACCGGATCCGCGATGCCGGGATCATAATCCCTGTAAGCCTCATCCAATATAAAATCATTCACCAGTGCCCGATCCTGCTCCGACATGGTACCGTCATCCTCAGGGAGTACTCCCACTCCTCCGTGGTAGATCATGCAGCGGGCCATCTGCTGGATCGGCATACTCAGCATCTCTCTCCTGTCTCCCTGTTCCGCGTGCGTTGCGGAGAACACTGCGGACAGCACAAAAAGCCCTATACAGAAAGCTGCCACACTTACCGTAAACAGTCTCCCCCAGAGCTTCCTCGCTCTTTTTCCAAAGCATACTGCCAGAAAAAGAAATGCTAATAGTACAATCATAGCATATTTTCCGTTATTGCGAAACAGTATCATTCCCACTGTTCCGATAAAAAACAGCAGATCCCGGACTCCGGGACGCCATTCCCTGCGGTCCTCCAGCAACAGATCCGTCAGACTGATCAGCTGCAGCAGTAAAAAAGCACTGAATACCGTATCTTTTGTCATGCTGACACTCATATACCAGTGGAACGGGAAAAACATTCCAAGCAGCAGCATCACGATCTGCCAGCCTGCCGCCACCTGCCGTCTGTGCAATACCAGCACACCGTAGGACATGCTGCCCGCCAGCAGCAGCATCTGCAGCGCAGTGTACAGTGCCATTCCGGCATTCATACTCCCGAACAGCTGCGTTCCCAGCCACAGCATCCCATGTAAAAGCAACGTGTGCACGATCGGATGATGATCAAAATAATAATGCTCCACGATCTGTCCGGTCTGTACCGGTGCATCATAGGCACAGATTCCCGGGTAATATGCCAGATATACCGGAAGCCATGCAAGGCATAACAATAACAGACTTCCGAAAAACACCTGTGCCCCGGAGCGGTTCTGTATCCACGCGGCAGATCTGCAGAACACGGCATTGTCTTTACCGGTATTGTCTTTACCGGTATTGTCTTTACCGGCACCCTCAGGTGCCGGCCTCTCTGCCGCGCGATAGACCACAAACATTCCGATCACACCCAGTAGGCATCCCAAAAGCACGGTCCACAGCAGAGTGCTTCCCACATATCCGGCCGTCCACAGGATATTGCCCGCAGCCGCCAGATCTTTTTCTGTTTTTACGAAAAATACAAACAGACATCCCAGAACGCAAAGCAGCACACCGCCTCTGCGTCTGGGAAGTATTCTCTTCTCCTGCATATTATAATCCTTTACGTTCCTGATGTTCCCCATGCACACGGTTCAGACGATACTCGAAATCCTTCCGGTCCTTGGCCGCCATAACTTCCAGCATCATACCGGAGAAAAACGACTGGATCCCCGCCAGCAGAATGAATCCGCAGGCGATCAGCGTCGGGAATCTCGGCACCAGTCCCGTATTCAGATACTCCAAAAATACCGGAACAAACAATATCACCGACACCACTGCCAGCAAAAATGCCAGCATGCCGAAGAAATGCATGGGTTTATAGTTTTTATACAGCTGCAGCATCTTGCGGATCACGCGGAAACCGTCACTGTAAGTATTCAGCTTGGACTCGCTGCCCTGGGGACGGTCACGATATTCCACCACCACATTCTCTACCTGCATGTTATAGTTCACCGCATGGATCGTCATCTCCGTCTCGATCTCAAATCCTTTGGAGAATACCGGGAATGTCTTCACGAATTCATAACTGAACGCGCGATAACCGGTCATGATGTCCTTGATATCGGAATGAAACAGGCCGTTGATCCCCGCACGTATCAGACTGTTGCCGAAATTATGAAACGGCCGCTTATTTTCCGTAAAATAAGTAGACGACAGGCGGTCTCCCACCACCATATCCGCCTGATGCTCCAAAACCTTTGCCACCATCTCCCGGGCACAATCCAAAGGATACGTGTCGTCTCCGTCGATCATAAGATAGCATTCCGCATCGATCTCACGAAACATTCTGCGGATCACGTTTCCCTTTCCCTGGGCATATTCATGACGTATGATCGCTCCCGCTTCCGTTGCCAGTTCCACGGTACGGTCGGTGGAATTATTGTCATATACATAAGTCACCGCCTCCGGCAGGAACTTTTTCACATCGGATACCACCTTGGCGATCGTCTTCTCTTCATTGTAGCAAGGGATCAGTACTGCAATTTTATCCATTTTCCATTCCTCTTATCTCTGCGTGTTAAAAGTGCTTATACAAAGTTTATTGTACCACGCTTGTTCCATTACAGCCACTATTTTTGCTTTTTCCCGCGTATTTTTCTTGGGGGCGGGCAAAAGCTATGATATAATGAGCCTCAAGGAAGAACAAGTGGCTGCGAAGCAGACATTTGTTTTTCTGGGCTCATTAGCGAACGAATATCCTGCGAAGCAGGATGTAAAGTGCGATAGCACGAATTCGTGAGCTTATAATGCAATGAGCGCAAGTGAGCCAATATGCTTGCATAATTGAAATTTATTGTTGTGGTTACGGAGGAATTGTTTCCATGAGTGGATCTCAGAACAGATCTTGTTGTAATATCATTTACCGCCTGGGGCTTAACATTGTCATGCTTCTGACACTGTTGCTTTCCATGCTGCTGTTCGCCGGCAGCTTTCTCACGACCTGCTATGCCGACAATATGGAGACCCAGCAGGTCCTGCTGCGTCCGGACAATCCCCTGTGGAATCTGTTGGAGCTGGCAGGCTTCGGATTACTGTTTTGCGGATGTCTGTCTCTGTATGAAAAAATAGGAGAGAAATTCCGTCGCGGACTGCTCGTTTTTACTTTGATCTTCGTATTTGGGCTTGGTATCCTGCTGATCCTCTTCGGACGCACGGTTCCCGCAGCGGATGCTCTGTCTGTATACAATGCGGCTGCGGAGTGGATCCTGGGAAATACTGATATTATCCACCCCACCGTTTCTTATCTGTCTTATTATCCACAGCAGATCGGGCTGATGGCTTTTTTGGAGCTGTTGCTCCGGATCTGGAATCTCACCGGCCTGTCCGTACCGGCCTGGCACTTTATCAAGCTGGTCTATGTCTGTCTGTTGTGTGGGGCGATCTGGTTCCAATATCTGTCGCTGCAATATCTGTGGCCGGAGAATTACAAGAATATCTCCTGCTGTTATCTCGTCTTGGTATGCTGTAACCTGCCCATGATCATGTACAGCTCCTTCGTCTACGGCGAGATTCCTTCCTTCGCTGCATTGTCGGTGGGATGCTATCTGCTGTTGCGGTTGCTGGGGGGCGTCTCTCCGGGCGGCTCCTCTCGGGACAACGTCTCCCCGGGTAGCTCCTATCGGGACAACATCTCCCCGGGCGGCTCCTACCGGATAATTTTCACAGGCTTCGGCAGTATCCTGTTCCTCACACTGTCTGTGATGCTGCGCAAGAATTCACTGATCCCTGTGATCGCAGTGTTGCTGGTGCTGTTGTTCGAGGCATTGCGTCCGGGGCGGAACGGTAAGATGCGTCTGGGACTGCTCATCATGGCGGTATGTCTTGCTGTTACTTCTGTGGGGATTCTGCCGCTGGTCCAGAAATGTTATGAGAAAAAGGCGGGGAACACGTTAAGCTCCGGAGTCACCGCCATGTCCTATCTCGCCATGGGAATGCAGGAAGCTTCCCGCGGCTGCGGCTGGTATAACGGCTTCAATATCGATACTTACGATACCGCCGGCATGGATACTGCTATTGCCAACGAGATCAGCCGTCTGGCGATCGACGAGAGCCTGACCTATTTCCGGGAACATCCCGGCTACACAGCGGACTTCTATCTTCACAAACATTTATCCCAGTGGGCGGACGGCACCTATGCCAGCCGACAGGCTACCCTGGCTACCTACGGAGGACGGAGTGCATTTTTTAAAGAAGTCTATGAAGGTTCTCTCAGTGAGGGATATATCGAATGGTGCAATGCATGGCAGAATGTTCTGTATCTGGGCGTGTTGGTGTTCTGTATTGGCAGTCTTAAGAACCGTCGGAAGTCTAAAGTTGTCGGGCACATGGCTGACCAAACGGCGGAGCATACCGCAGGGTGCACTGCGGACCACATGGCGGATCAGCATGGCGCGGATTGGCATGGCGCGGATCGACTTGGTGCGGATCGGCATGGCGCGGATCGACATGGCGCGGATCAGCATGGCGCGGATCGACTCTACATCTACGTCGGCCTCATTGCCGTACTGGGAGGTTTTCTGTTCCACACCTTCTGGGAAGCCAATTCGCGGTATATCTTCTCTTACAGCCTGTTGCTGATGCCCTACTGCGGGGCCGGAGTCTATACCGGGATCTGCCGGATACGGGATGGGGTACGGTCGAGATTTCATTAACATTTTCCATGCAGTATTATACTTGCATTGTTAACGTAGGGTTGCCGCCGGCTAGGCGAACTCCTTCTGTACCCTTCTTCCGCCTCAGCGTGGGCACAGATGACAGGAGCAAGCTTCTCTGTACCC
>OHMK01000980.1_pt1 | contig 10072 bp, 6 predicted proteins | sample 1569291 | NCBI WGS metagenome assembly OHMK01 (sample SAMEA3879517, study PRJEB24766) | human gut metagenome | biome: human-associated habitat; feature: feces | place: USA | collected 1985/1987 | reverse complement strand
TATCATAATCATTTTCCAAATAGGGAAAATTCAGATAAAATTAAGGTTTCAAAAAGGAAAATATAATATAAAAAATTCAAGGCGATTGCATAATCATTTTGATTGCGATAGACTACAAGAGAAAGAATACCATAGTTAGGGAATTTTGCCTGCCAATAGCATGTAGTGTGGCGGGAGTTCTAGTGCTACGCAATTTGCATAATCATAATATACGAGGACAATATATATGGAAGAACAACAAGAAAAAATGCAAGGGAAAAAACAAGATAAAAAATTGTGGAAGATTTTCTGGTCAACCTTTTACTTAAGCGCGTTCACATTTGGTGGAGGTTATGTGATCGTCAGCCTGATGAAGAAAAAGTTTGTAGATGAATATCATTGGATTGAAGAAGAGGAGATGCTGGATCTTGTGGCGATCGCGCAGTCGGCACCGGGAGCAATCGCAGTGAACGGAGCAATCGTGATCGGATATAAACTGGCTGGAATTGCGGGGATTCTGACAGCAATTGCCGGGACAGTAATCCCACCATTTCTTATTATATCGATACTTTCTGCCGGTTATCAGGCATTTCGAAGTAACCAGATCATCAGCTTAATGCTCGAAGGAATGCAGGCCGGAGTGGGCGCCGTGATCGCATCTGTGACATATGACATGGGTGCCGGAATCGTGAAGAAGAAAGATGCTTTGTCATACGTACTTATGGTCGGGGCATTTATAGCTTCCTGCATATTTGAGGTAAATGTAGTCTATGTGATTCTGATCTGTGGAATTGTCGGAGTACTCCGCGCATTAATTGAGAAAAAGATCACGAAGAAAGGAAGTGAAGAGAAATGATTTATCTGAAATTATTTTTAAGCTTTCTTCAGATTGGACTGTTCAGCTTTGGCGGCGGTTATGCGGCGATGCCTCTGATCCAAGAACAGGTAGTGTCGCAGCACGATTGGCTTACGATGACAGAATTCACAGATTTGATCACGATTTCCCAGATGACACCTGGGCCAATTGCAATCAATGCGGCAACATTTGTCGGCAGCAAGATTGCGGGAGTTCCGGGATCTGTTGCGGCGACCTGTGGGTGCATTCTGCCGTCTTGTATTATCGTAACTTTGATCGCATGGTTTTATTTAAGATATAAGAAAATGAAAATGTTCCAGAGCGTGCTGGAATCCCTAAGACCGGCAGTTGTTGCACTGATCGCATCCGCAGGTATCGCAATTCTGCACACTGCATTCTGGACAGATGGAATTGTGCAGGTTGCGGCGACAAAATGGTCTATGGTGGTGATCTTTGGAATCTGTCTGTTACTGCTTCGTAAGACGAAACTGAATCCGGTGATTGTGATGATGCTTGCGGGAGTGATGAACGTGGCAGTAAGATATGCAGCCGGATAAAATGGTGGATTTACGCAGGCTTTGGTAAAGAAATGTGAATAGGTGAAAAATACGCAGACTTATGTGGAAAACATTTCAAGGATCATGGTATATTGTGAATAACTTTCATGGTATACTGTACATACGTTGTGAAAAGAGAACAGAAATAATAGAGAAAACATTTATGAATATACAAGGAGAGCGAAATGAGCGAACAGAACAATCAGAACACACAGGAATCACAGACACCGCACAAGCGTCGTGTGAGATATAAAGGAAAATACCCGAAGAAATTCGAGGAGAAATATAAAGAGTTACAGCCGGAGAAATACAAGGATACAATCGCGCATGTAATCCAGAAGGGAAATACTCCTGCCGGAATGCACATTTCTATCATGGTAAATGAGATCCTGGATTTCCTGAAAATCCAGCCGGGTGAGACTGGATTCGATGCGACACTCGGATACGGTGGACATACGAAAGCAATGCTGGAACGTCTGAAAGGTGAGGGGCACATCTATGCAACAGATGTTGACCCGGAAGAGTCTGCGAAGACAAGAAAACGTCTGGCAGATCAGGGATTCGGAGAAGACATTTTAAGTATCCGTCTGCAGAACTTCTGCACGATCGATGAGATTGCAAAAGAAGTTGGAGGATTTGATTTTATCCTTGCGGATCTTGGAGTTTCCTCTATGCAGATCGACAATCCGAAGAGAGGATTTTCCTTCAAAGTTAACGGACCGCTGGATCTGCGACTGAACCAGGAGAAGGGAATCAGCGCAGCAGAGCGCCTTGATAACATTTCCGAGGAAGAGCTTGCCGGAATGCTTTACGAGAATTCAGATGAGCCATACTGCGAAGAGCTGGCGAAAGCGATCACAACAGAGATCCGCAAGGGCAATCGCATTGATACAACAACAAAGCTTAGAAATGTCATCGAGAAGACTTTAGATTTCCTTCCAAATAATAAAGAAAAGAAGGACATTATCAAAAAGACTTGCCAGAGAACATTCCAGGCACTTCGTATTGATGTCAATAATGAGTTTGAAGTGCTTTATGAATTCATGGAGAAACTTCCGGGAGCATTGAAACCGGGCGGAAGAGTAGCAATTCTTACATTCCATTCCGGAGAGGACAAGCTTGTAAAAAAAGCACTCAAAGCAGGATACAAAGAAGGAATCTATTCCGAATATGCGAGAGATGTTGTGCGTCCGTCAGCGCAGGAATGTGCACAGAACGGAAGAGCAAGATCTACGAAGATGCGCTGGGCTGTGAAGGCGGAATAGTTGACTTCAATATAATGAAATGTTATAGTTAGTCAGAAATAATAGCGTTCGGTGCTGTTTGATCAGGGAATATATTTCCATATCCTGATCGAAACAGGTAAAAGGGAAACAGGTGCAAGACCTGTACGAACTCGTCACTGTGAGCAGAGATGCGGTCTTCTTAGAAATTAGATTTCAGAAGACCGCTCCTATACAGACAAGTGTGGAGAGTCCACACATCCACTGGGAGACCGGGAAGGTGTTCTGTATAGAAGATCTGTAAGTCAGGAAACCTGCCGGCCGTTGGTGCGGGGAATATACGAATTCCAGATCACGAGTAATTGATTGTACCGAAAAAATCATTCATTCGATTCAGGATAATTCTATCCATTTTCCGTATTTTATAATTCACAACTTAAGAGGAGACAAAAAAGAAATGAAAAATAAGAGCAGATGGCTTGCGCTTATGCTGACAGGTTCTATGGTGATTTCACCATTGTCTTATACAAGAACATATGCGGCAGAAAATGAGCAGCAGTATGAGACAAATTTACAGGAAACTGTTGAGGTGGAAGAAGCTGATCTAGATAAGAAACAAGATGAGAGTCAGACAGAAGACGCGGGAAATGTTAAAGAAGATAAAGGGAATGACGATTTAACAAAAGAAGATCAGACAGAGGAATCTGATAAAGTTGATAATTCTTCGGATAAATCAGATAATCAGAATTCAATCGAAGCAGAAACAAAACCAAATTTAGAAAATAACTCAGAAGAGAAAGATACAGAAACCACCGGGAAAAATCCAGGCACAACTGTCTCAGATCAGGTTGCGGACGAAAAAACTGATAACAAGGATACACAGATAAAAGATGAGACAGGCAAGTCAGAACCTTCTACGGATTCTAACGATTCTACGAATACTCCGGAACCGGAACTTCCGCCATTGCAGGAGGCTCCTTCTGTAACAGGAGAATCTGTGAAAGTAGTAAAAGAAGACGCTGAAGAGTTCAAGATGTTCAAGGTCAGTGAATCAACAGTTGTTGAAAAGGATGGCGAACTTGATATTACGATCAAGACAAACAACACGGGATTTGATGCGCTATATCTTGGTTCAAAAGATGATTTGTTGAAAGCATCTGTTATAGAAGGAACAAAGGATGAAGAAGGTGCATGGACATTTCATTTCAATGTTCCGAAAGAAAAAGCAGGTCAGACAATTCCGGTATCTTTGAGAAAGTCAAAAGATCAGACCTGGTATGACAAACAGTACTTATGGATGTACATTCCGAATCCGGGAGAAACCTCAACACCGGATCCGGCACCAACTCCAACACCGACACCGGAAGCAACAGTAGCAAACGGAATCTACAGTATGGACGTAACTTCCAGTTCTTCCATGTTTAAAGTAGTGGATTGTATTCTGACAGCAAAAGACGGAAAAATGAGTGCTGTGCTTACATTAAGCGGAACCGGTTACGGCTATCTGTATATGGGAACAAAGGAAGAGGCTGCAAGCGCAGATCAGTCATCCTGGATTCCATATCAGGTGAATGAAGAAGGAAAATATACTTATACTGTTCCGGTAGAAGCATTGGATAAGGAAATTGCAGTAGCAGCCTATTCCATTAAAAAAGGAATCTGGTATGACAGAACGCTGACTTTCCAGTCAGAGACAATGAAGAAGATTGCCGATCTTAATTCTACAGATTCTGAGAATAAAGGTGATTCCGGAAACAACGGAAACACAGGAAATTCCGGAACTACTGGTGGTTCCAACAATACAGGTAATACAGGAACAAACAATTCTGCTTTCCCAGGCGGTTCTGTATCTGGAACTAATTCAGGAAAAACAGATGGAAATGACGGAAAAGCAGATAATGTATCAAAATACGAATCCGATACAAGTGGTTCTACTTCTCATGTAGACAGTGGAACAACACTGAAAGATGGTGTATATACTCCGGATCGTTTTACCTGGTCAGGTGGAACAGGTAAGGTTCAGATTACTTGTAATAAAGTGACGATCCAGAATGGACAGGCTTATGCAACACTCGTGTTCAGCAGTGATCATTATCAGTATGTGAAAGCGAACGGAAATAAGTATTACACAACAAAGGGCGGCGGATCAGCGACAGTTGTTATCCCGGTTGCATTGAATCAGAACAATAAGATTATTGGAATGACAGATAAAATGTCTGTCGCACATGAGATAGAATATACGATTTTCATTTATCTTGCAGCGGCGAATGGAGGAACATCTGCAAACGGAACAGATGCTTCAACAAGCAGTAACCAGAAGCTGGATGAAAAAGCACCTGAAATCATAGGTTTGGAATATCAGTCAGAGACAAAGCTTGACTATGCAGAATATTTCAAGATTTATCATTATGATCAGGGGATTGTACTTCTTGAAATCGATATGACGAAGGACACAGCAAGAGACCCGGAAAAAGCAGAGGAAACAAAGTCTGAAAATGAGAAGTCTGCAGAAGATAAAGAGAAGTCTTCCAAGAAGAAAGTAGCTTCTGTTACAATCAATAGATCAGAAGATTCTAAGAACTCAGATGCAGAAAGCAAAGTAGATGCTTCTGTCGAGGAATCCGCAGCTTCGGATAACAACGGCACAAGCGAACAGGAACTGGCAGCAGAGCTTTACAAGGGAAATGTTGTGAAATATCTGATCGTTCCGGAGGATGTGGAAGTTCCGGTTGGTCTTGAGCAGGATATGATCATTGTGAAAAAACCGACAGATCATACTTATGCAGAGTCTGATGAGATTCTGAATATGATGAAAGATCTCAATCTTCTTGATAATATTGCGGCAGTTGGAATGAAGAGCAAAGACTGTACAGTATCCGAGATTGCTGATAAGATGAAAGCAAAAGACGGAGAGAAGAATGCTGAAGTTGCATATGCAGGAACAGCGGACAAGCTGAAGTTGAAGAACCTTGTGAAGAGTGAAGTGAATCTTGCTTTGTTTACAGGAGATATTCTTCCAAGAGAAGATTCTGAGGAAAATGCAGCGAAAGATACTGACAAAATAGCAGATAAAGACAGTAAAGATACAAAAGAGACTCTGACAGTAGAAGAGAAGACGGAACAGTTCGAAGAGCTGACAGAAAAGCTTGCAATGCTTGGAATTCCGGTACTCGTTGATCGTTCTTCCGAGGAAAAGACAGAACTTGGAAAGCAGGAGTGGATCAAGGTTTACGGTGTTCTCTACGGATGTGAAGAGCTGACGAACGAGAAGTTTGATGCGGCAGTAGCAGTGGCAGAGAAATAGGAGAGAAAAATAGAATGAAGATAAGAAGATGCAGAATCACAGCGTTAATGCTTTCAGCTGCACTTCTGCTCGGAGGCTGCGGTTCTACCGCAGCCTCCGGTGGAAACAGCGGTAATAATTCAGCAGGTACAGATGTAACAAAGGATAAGACCAAAGATGTAGCCGACAAGACAAAAAAAGCACCGGAGATCGAAGGGCTTACCTATGAATCTACAATGGATCTGACTTACGCGACAGAATTCGATGTATACTATTATAAGGATGGATATAAGTTGATCGATGTCCATGAAGATAAGCAATATCTGATCGTTCCGGAAGGTGAAGAAGAACCGGAAAATCTGGCGGATGATATTGTTGTGATCCAGCAGCCGACAGAGAATATTTATATGGCGGCGACAGCATCCATGTCTCTGTTTGATGCAATCGGCGGAATTGACAAGGTAAAATTCTCCGGACTTGAGGCTTCCGGCTGGTATGTAGAGAGTGCAAAGGAAGCAATGGAATCCGGAGCGATGACATTTGCGGGAAAATACAGCGAACCGGATTATGAGACTCTCGTTGACGGAGACTGTGATCTGGCAATCGAATCAACGATGATCCTTCATACACCGAAGGTACAGGAAATGATCGAAGATCTTGGGATTCCGGTATTTGTAGACTACTCCAGTTATGAGTCACATCCGCTTGGAAGAACCGAGTGGATCAAGCTTTATGGGGCGCTTCTGAATAAAGAGGAAGAAGCGGATACATTTTTTGACCAGCAGGCTCATGTGATCGAGGAACTGAAAGGATTCGAGAACACGGAAAAGACGGTTGCTTATTTCTATGTGAGTACAGATGGTTCAATCGTTGTGAGAAAATCTGACGATTATATTCCGTCAATGATCGAAATCGCAGGTGGAAGATATGCGTTCAAAGATCTGAAGAATCCGGACAGCAACGCACCATCTGTTAAACTGACGATGGAGGAATTCTATGCGACTGCTGTAGATGCAGATTATCTGATCTACAACGGGACGATCGACGGACAGGTAAATAGTATCAGTGAACTGGAAGCAAAGAATGAATTGTTCTCTGAATTCAAGGCGGTGAAAGACGGAAATGTCTGGTATACCGGAAAGAACTTATATCAGGCAACAGATACAGTCGGAGAGCTGATCAAAGATATGCATCTGATGCTGACAGACGGTGATGCATCTCAGATGACATTTCTTGAAAAGATGGAGTAGAAGAATGGAGCAGACAAGTTTTCATCAGGAAAATTTCAGACGGCGTACAAGATACACAGCGGTATTTCTGATTCTTGCAGCAGTATTTTGTGTTGTGACAGTGCTAAATATCAATACCGGAAATATTCATATTCCGGTGCCTAAGATTCTGCGCATTCTCTTTCTGAAAGAAGGAGCGGCGACAGAGTACAATATTATATGGAAGATCCGTCTTCCGAGAATTCTGATGGCAGCGCTGCTTGGTGGTGCATTGTCTCTTTCAGGCTTTTTGCTGCAGACATTTTTTTCTAATCCTATTGCCGGACCTTTCGTTCTCGGAATTTCTTCCGGAGCGAAAATGGTCGTGGCACTTACAATGATCGTGTATTTGAAATATATCGGAAGATTTTCTTCGTATACACTGATTCTTGCAGCATTTATCGGGTCGCTGATCTCGACGGGATTTATCCTTCTGATGTCGAAAAAAGTGCAGCATATGGCGTCTCTTCTTGTCGGGGGGATCATGATCGGATATATCTGTTCGGCTATCACAGATTTTGTTGTGACATTTGCGGATGATTCTGATATTGTGAATCTGCACGGATGGTCACAGGGAAGTTTTTCCGGAATGAGCTGGAGCAATATTCGTGTGGCAGCAGTGGTTGTCGGACTTGCGGTGCTGTTTACATTTTTCCTGTCCAAACCAATCAGTGCATATCAATTGGGAGAAGCATATGCGCAGAGTATGGGAGTCAACATCAAGACATTTCGCGTGATTTTGATTTTGCTTTCCAGTATTCTGTCAGCGTGTGTGACAGCATTTGCGGGACCGATTTCTTTCGTGGGAATCGCAGTTCCGTTTCTTGCAAGGAAAGCATTTGGAACGTCAAAACCGATCGTGGTCATACCGGGAACGTTCTTTATGGGAGCTGTGTTCTGTATGATCTGTGATTTGATCGCACGAATGGCACTGGCACCGGTGGAATTGAATATCAGTACGGTGACTTCTATTCTGGGTGCACCGATCGTTATCTATATGATGATACCGAAGGGAGGAAGAAAATAAGATGGCAGATTATTATTTTCAAATGAAAGACCTGTCGGTAGGTTATAATGGAAACTCCCTGATCCGTGATATTAATATCGGGATCAACAAGGGGGAGATCGTGACTTTAATCGGGCCGAATGGTTCAGGAAAGTCAACGATTTTGAAAAGTATTACAAGACAGTTGAAAGTCGTTGGAGGGAATGTATTTTTTGACGATACTTCTCTTCTGAAACTGCCGTACAAAGAGCTTGCGTCTAAGATGGCGGTCGTGTTGACGGATCGGATCAAGACAGAGTTGATGACTTGTCATGATATTGTGGCGACTGGACGTTATCCTTACACAGGACGACTTGGGATTCTGACGCAGGAAGATGAATGTCTGGTGGAAGAGGCGATGCAGGCGGTGCATGCGCAGGAACTCGGCAACCGTGATTTTAATGCGATTAGTGACGGACAGAAGCAGCGCGTTCTGCTGGCGAGAGCAATCTGTCAGGACCCGGATGTGATCGTTTTAGATGAGCCGACTTCGTTCCTGGATGTAAAATATAAGTTGGAGCTGTTGTCTATCCTTGAGCGGATGGCAAGGCAGAAGAAGATTACGGTGATTATGTCTCTTCATGAAATCGATCTGGCACAGAAGATTTCAGATAAGATCATCTGTGTCAAAGGCGAGACGATTTCACATTACGGAAGTCCGGAAGAAGTATTTACAGAAGAAATCATTCGCGAATTGTATGGAATCAATAACGGATATTTTGACCCGCTTTTTGGAAGTATTGAACTTCCTGCGCCGGAGGGTGAGCCGGAAGTGTTCGTGATCTCTTCCGGCGGAACTGGAATCCCGGTTTATCGAAGACTTCAGAAGGAGCACATCCCGTTTGCGGCAGGTATTTTATATGAAAATGATATGGATTACCGGCTGGCAAGATTACTGGCAGCAGAAGTGATCACGGAAGAACCGTTTGAGGAGATTCGGGAAGAAACACTTCAGAAAGCATTTGAGACAATAGGGAAATGTAAGCGTGTGATCAATGCCGGAGTGAAGATCGGAACATGGAATATAGGGATTGAGAGATTGCTTGAAAGAGCAGAAATAGAAGGGAAATTATAAAAACGTATAAAAATGAGCCGAGATAGCATTTTAAATGTGTTTTAAAAAGCGCTGTCAACGCTCTTTTTTGTTGCTATTCATGATTGTGAATGGTAGAATAGAACAGTATAGGCTATAAAAAAGATGGGAAAATAGCAGTACAGACTGTTATGTGATGGGAGGCAATTTATGAGTAACAATGGACAATCAGCAAAGAGAGCAAGCTTCTCGGGTAAAATCGGATATGTGCTTGCTGTTGCAGGCTCAGCAGTCGGCCTGGGAAATATCTGGAGATTCCCGTATCTGGCTGCGAAATATGGAGGGGGAATCTTCCTTCTCGTTTATCTGATTCTGACCGTATCTTTTGGATATGTTCTGATCATGTCAGAGACAGCACTTGGAAGAATGACAAGAAAAAGTCCGGTTGGAGCTTTTCAGACATTTGGTAAGACAAAATCATTTAAGATCGGCGGATGGCTCAATGCAATAATCCCTATGCTGATCGTGCCGTATTATAGTTCGATCGGTGGCTGGGTTATCAAGTACCTTGCAGAGTATTTGAAAGGAAATGTGCAGACTGTTGCACAGGACGGATATTTTACAGAATTTATTTCAGATTCTTTTCAGGTAGAAGCATGGTTCATCGTGTTTTCTATTCTTGTATTCTGCGTTATCCTGGCAGGAGTTGAGAATGGTGTAGAGCGAGTATCTAAGATTATGATGCCAATTCTTGTTATCCTTGCGGTTATCGTAGCAATTTATTCTGTAACAAGACCGGGAGCAATTGAAGGTGTGAAGTACTTCCTG
>OHMK01000973.1_pt1 | contig 10117 bp, 9 predicted proteins | sample 1569291 | NCBI WGS metagenome assembly OHMK01 (sample SAMEA3879517, study PRJEB24766) | human gut metagenome | biome: human-associated habitat; feature: feces | place: USA | collected 1985/1987 | reverse complement strand
CCGGATTTTCCCCCACTCCACACCGGACGTGCGACTTTCACCGCATCCGGCGTTCCATCGGTTGTTTTCACAAGCATTTAATCAATCACCAAATGAAATGTTAGTTTTCTATTGCGGACAAACCAGCCTGCTGGCGCAGACTGTTCACTTTTAACATCAGTTCCTTTGTTGCCTTGAGCGTGTCGGCTATCTCTTTTAGCTCATTCTTAGGACACTCTTGCAGGAGTGGAAGAAATCTATTATGGAACAAAATCATATTTCGATAGCGTTCCTTGCCGCCCAATTCTGCCGGTGTTTTCAGCCAGCATACTATGTCAGCCGCATTTTCAAAGAGTTCCCCACTTAGCGCACATTTTCCACGTTGAGCCGAGAATAGTGAAATCCTGCTGTCAGTAAGTTCTGTGCTTCGCCCCATAGACGGTTGATTCCTCAAACCTGATAGAACAGATGAGTTCATACTTAGGTTCGTGTGTATCAATGCCCGTCCCTCTACCGTGTAACTGCAAACCGCCGCTTTCTTTGCCATCGGTATCTTGTTCTTGATGTATGCGATAGGGTAGATAGGTTGGTCGATTCCAGATACATACCGTATCATTGCCGACTTTCCAAACCGTTCTTTTTCGCTCTCGGTCATTGCGCCGCCCTCTCGAACAAGTCTGCACCCGGTTTCTGTATTGAGCCGATTTGTTAAAACTGTCATGACCTGTCTGTGGATTTTCCTGCAATCAATGCTGATGCAGGTGGCAAGTTGAAAATAATTCTGTATTCCCAGAACCATTGAATTGTACAGCCGTATTTCGTCCAAAGGTCTTTTTCCCTCTGAAGGTCGGGCAATTCGTTTCGCCTGTTCCACCAGTTTTTGCCTTTCCAGTTCCAACTTTTTGTCACAGATATGAGATTGCACGATGTACTTCCTGCTTTTCGGTCTGACTCGTATCTTAAACCCAAGAAACTCTGAATAGCGTTTTCTAACATTGACTATCCTTGTTTTCTCTGGCGATACCTCCAACCTCAGCCTCTCGGTTATCCATGCCGTTACAGCCTCTTTCGTTCTCAAAGCGTCCTCTTTATTCCGGCAGAAAATTCTGAAATCATCTGCATATCTCACGATATACATTTCTTTCAACCCTGTTTTCCTCATTTTGAGGAATGCCTTGCTCCGGTCAAAAGTAATCGAGTTTCTGATTTTCCTCTCATACCCGTATTCCTTTACAAGAGGGTGGTTCTGCCATTGGCTCTCAACCCATTTGTCCAGTTCATTCAGCACGATATTGGCAAGCAACGGTGAAATGATACCGCCTTGCGGAGTGCCTTTGTCTGGAATGAGTGTAGTGCCGTCTGGCATTCTAATCGGTGCTTTCAGAATCCGCTTGATAATAAAAATCAACTGTTTGTCGTGTATTCCCATTGCCCATATTTGCCGCATTAGCTTGCTGTGATTTACGTTGTCGAAAAATCCTTTTATATCAAACTCAATCACATAATGCAGGTTCATGCGTTGAAGCATGGTGTAAGTTTTCTGCACGGCGTGTTCCACGGAACGGTTCGGGCGAAAGCCGTAACTGTTGTCGCTGAATTTCGCTTCGCAGATTGGCTCTATGACCTGTTTGATACATTGCTGTACCAGCCTGTCCCAGATACAGGGAATACCTAACGGTCTGGTTTTTCCGTTTGGTTTCGGAATGTCTTTGCGTCTTACCGGCTTTGGGCGGTATCCGTGCTGACTTCCTGTGACAATAAACCTCACTTTCTCTGCAACTGTTTCGGGCGGTAAACACCCGATGTCACTGATGTTTTTGTTGTCTGTTCCTGCTGTGTAGCTTCCTCCGTTTGCTTTGATGTTCCGATATGCCAGAAGAATGTTGTCCCGGCTCAGAATTAAATCCATAAGGTCGGTAAAATTTTCTCCCTCCAAACTTCGATGATAGAGTTCATCAAAAACTGGCTGCATACCGTAATACTCGGCATGACGTAAGTCATCTACACATAGAGTTTTGTTTTTCTTTGGCATAAGGCATCACCTCCTTTTTGCGAAAGTGACCCTTTTGGTCTTACTCGAATCCTTATGTTGGATTGAATAATGCCTGCTTATCTCAACCGACTTGTGGCCATTCCTCCGTAGCTCACATAACGCAAGCACATCATAGGTTCGACCACTACTTTTCAGCAGCAGTTCGTCTGCTTATTGTTTTTCGTCAGACTATTCCTTGCGGAATCTGCTGCCTTTCCTCGTTCCGATAGTTCTATCTGTTCATACATACCCATAGGTTCCTGCTATAGACCTGTCGGCTTGCCTGTGCCTGTAACACAGCATGGTCGTTCGTAGGATCAATTTCTACTAAACCACACCGACTGCGCATTAACGCACCCACACATTTCTGCGTGGTCTTCTTTTAGACCTGTACATTCGCAGGTTCGTCAGTCCGCCCGCCAAAGCGAACATTCTAACCATAGGTATCTTATAGACTCTCGGCTTATAGGTAACACAGTCTGCCTCCAGACCGCTTTCGACCACTTTAGGCAGTGGTTACGGTTACTCTCAGCCTTTGTCATGGGGCTTCGTACACCAGCCATTACAGCTAATGCACGCCCATCAAGGGTAGGCGTTTCAGGGCGTTACCCCGTCATTCCACCTATCAAACTACCAGTTCTCCGAACAACGGAAAACCGTTGCTCGTGCGCAGACTTTTTACCGTCTGCGAACGAGTCGCACTGGTCCAGAACTCGTCGCCCTCCTTGCCGTCGCCTTTGGTGTTGGCGATCAGAGCAGTAACGAATTTCAAAACATCGCTTTCCGTCTTGATATAGGCCAGCGGATTGTAGTGCATGGATTTTGAAAAGTCGATACTGTTGAACACCCGCACCCTGTATTTCTCCCGTTGCAGAAACCGCCCGCACTGGTCGAGGGTGCCGCCCTTCGGGTCTACCACCACATACGAGGAATGGGCTTGAAGGAGCTGCGGGGTCAACCAGAACCTTGTCTTTCCCGAGCCGGACGAGCCGATGACGCAGGCGTTTAGGTTCCGGGCATTGGCGGGTATCTTCGGACGGGTGTTCATGGTAAGGAACTCCGTCCCGGTCAGAATGACATTGTTCTGAAATTTAGGGTCAACAAACGGCTTTATATCCTCCTTTGTTCCAAAGCGGGCGGTGCCGTATTCCGCATCCCGCCGGAATTTTTTCGCCTGCCTGATCTTTGACTGTATCAGCAGATACATCCCAGCCGCACCGGCAAGGCCCACCAGCAGGTCAATACCTCCCAGCCCCGGCCAGTAGGTTTCAAAGGCTTTGGGGAAGGTATCGAGCATCCCCATGAGCTTTGTCCCGAAGTCTGTGCCGGGGGCGATCCGGTAGGCCGTCCCGATTTTGGAGAAAAACCAGAACACAAAGAGGTACGGCAGGTTTGGGAGCACATATTTTCTGATCTTGTCACTCAACGTCCGTCCTTCACCGCCTCTCTGGTCCGCTGCTTTTCCTTTGCCTGCGTCCTGATCTGCTCCGTGAATTTCCGAAGCTGGCCGAGGATGGAAGCCTTGTCCTGCTCTTTGTTCAGCACCTTTGCGCTGTACTTCTGGAAGGCCGCCGTGATAGCGTCCGCCTGATTGGCTTTGAAAAACAGCAGGTAATGACCGGGGCTCACTTTATGGAAAGCGTAGTCCACATGGAACTCCTTCGCGATCCGGTCAAAATCCTTTGGAGCTCCCACATAGGGCATGGCACTTTTGCCGCCATAGTGGTTCATCAGCTTTTTCACGCTCTGGCGTCCCTGCGGGGTCAGCGCCTTCCGGTGGTGCTTTTGCAGCGCCCGAACCACCTTGCCAAGAGCGGCAGCCAGCACTTTTCCTGTGAGCTTCGTTGTCCTGATCGAAAGGGCAACCGTTTTTTGGTTTACTTCTTCCTGCATAAAACCTCCTTTCCGTCGGGGTTCCCGCTATCCGGGAGGCCCCCGTACAATCTCGGGGAACAGAAAACCTCGGGCCAATGTGGCCCGAGGCTTACCGCTCGGCATCTCTGCCGGACGGAGCTTTCTTTTCCGGCTCCGTCTGGACTTTTTCGCCCTGTTCCCGCATGGTCTGCAAGATAGAGGGCTTCTTTTGAAGCTGGGAGGGCTTTTCGCCGGACAGCGGCTTGATACATTCCAGACGGTCAGCCGCCCGGATGGCGTTGTCCGTGAGTTGCCTCTGCCATGCGCCCACGCTGGGAGCCCAACGAAAGCCGCTGCTTTTCAGCTCGGCCCGGGTGTCCGCGTCAGGCTTTCCGTCAAAGAACACCTGCAAGCGGTTGTCCTCCCGGTTCATTTCCACACGACCCCCATCGAACTCCCAGCCGGAAAATTCCTGCTGTGCCTGTTTGGAAAGCTGTTCGATACGGGCCTTTACCCGGCGGATCTCCGCATTGTTGTTGGTTAGCTGGTAACTTTCAAAGGGCCTCGGGTCGCTTCGCCAGCTTGACGCCATGCTTGCTTTCAGCTTTTCGATCTGGTCCGGCGACAGCAGCGCACAGCCGTCCAGCTTGCCATGCTTGCGGTAATAGGCGTTGACCTCCTTCATAATGAGCTGGGAGCGTTCCAGCCCGTCCAGCTTCTTCTGGAGCTTTTCAATCGCTGCCGGGTCATCGGCGCTGATCCCGCCCATGCCGGTGCTGCGTATCTTATCCAGCAGCCCTTGAATATGCCGCCATTCCTCCATGTTGCTGTCCCGCGCCCGGTTCTGTTTTTCCTTCTTTCCCACCGGGAAATTGGCAGGTCCGGCGATCATCACAGAGGGAACCCTTGCGTCAATGGCAAAGCCTTGGTTCATGTTTTCGGCCAGCTTGCGGGCGTAGGTGTCTAACAGATGGTCGATCTTCTCATGGTACATGGGGTCCACCCGGGATTTCTGCTTTTCCGCTATGGCGGCGGCCTTGTCCACCATTGCCCGGTATTCCGCCGTTGCGCTCCCTTCCTTGTAGTCGGAAAAGCTGTTCATTTCCTTTGCCCGGCGGGCGGCTCCTTCATTGATAAGGTAATAGTTGATGGTATGCACCTCCTTCATGCTTCGGGCCATGCTGGCCCGAAGTCTTACCGTTCTTCATGGGAAGGCCCCGCCTTGTCCTTTTTCGGAGCGGGCGGGGCTTCTTGAAACCGTTTGAGTGCAGCGAGAATGGAGTGGACAGGCTCGGCCTTTTCAGGATAGGCAAATATCCGGTGTTCCGGCGGAATGTCCTGCGGCCCGTGGTAATACTCCTTGAAGCCCTCCGGGACTGCCGACACATACCCACCGGGAGCGAATACGCCGCCCTCGTTGATACGCACATCCCGCCCGTATGCCTCATAATCGAAGTAGTTCTGAATGTGCTCCGGTATGTCGATGGTCCCAAGCTCGTCGGCGTAAAGACGGCCCAGCCCTTCATCATCGGAAATATCCGGGTAAAAGCGGTAAAGGTCAAGGTTCTGCGTCAGGTTTATCAAATCCTTCACGCTCCTTGTGTGGTTTCCCAAGACAAGAGCGGCTTCAAAGGTTTCCAGTCCGCCCTTATCCCGTACTTCCAGCAGGGCGTGGCCCAGCTCGTTCAGCTCGTCGATGTTCTCACATTCGTAGAGATGATCGTAGAGCCCCAGCACATCACTGTCAAAGCTGGTAAAGAACACTTCGCTGTACCGTTTCCCGTCTATCCCGATTTTGGCAAGGGCGGCCTGCAACTCCTGTGTCGTCATGGGGAAATGTACCGTTGTCCCTACCTCGATCCCCATTAAGGGGTATAGGGCTGTATTGGTTATATAGGCTTCAAACATGGGCTTATTCCTCCTTTCCGGCCCGGTCAGCCAGCACCTCATAGATCCCGGCCATAATGTAATCGGCACAAGGGAGGGCAATCGCATTTCCCAGCACCTTGTAGCGTTGCAGAGGCCGGATCTCCACGCCGTCCGCCCCGTACTTTGTCCAGCCCTCTGGCAGCCCCATCAGCCGTTCGCTTTCCGTTTCCGTCAGAAAACGGATACAGCCGCCCTCCGGGTCGCCCTCATACCAGAAGGCAAAGGGCGTTACATCACTGGCTAAAAGAGTGGGAAAAGGGTCAGTTGGTAATCCGAAGCTGTTTCGGAAGGCCGTTTCTTCCTGCCTTTTTGCCGCTCCCCGCATACGGAAGCACTGAAAGGGGTGGATGACTGGTATCTGCCGCCCTGTTTCAAAAGAAGCTGTTCGATCTCCTTCGGCGGCGGCCCACCCGCCCTCTCCGCAAGGCGGAGGAAGTGGGAGCATTGGACGGGGCTTAAATAGTATGTCTGCGGCACGTCTGCCTCCAAAATCCGCCACGACGAAAATCCGCTGCCTTCGTGCCAGCCTTCGGGAGCCTGCCCAATACTGGGCGTCCATGAGCCGCCAGCACACATCAGGCGTTCCCCCTCGCACCATTCCGGCGTTTCCCCATCTTCCCGAAGGAGGCATTGGAACTTCGGTGTCCGAGAAGGCGGATAGGACGGCTCTAAAGTCCATCCGGTCATTTGTAGAAAACGCTCCCATGACGTTTTCCCAAACAGCGATAGCTGGATATAGGTTATCAGTAGCATCCCTCATTTCCTGTATGATACGAAACGCCTGATAGAACAGGCTTGATTTTGCCCCGGCAAGGCCGGAGCGGTTGCCGATCAGAGAAAGGTTCTGACAGGGGGAACCGAAGGTAATTATATGGACAGGTGGGATTTTCCCGCCGTCCACCTTCGTAATATCCCCCAAATGCACCATGTCGGGAAAGTGCCTTTTGGTTATGGAGATGGGCGCTTTTTCAATCTCACTGGCCCATACCGGACGGATACCGCACCGGGAAGCAGCCAGAGGGAACACGCCAATCCCGTCGAAAAGGCTTCCCAGCTTAATGTCCGGCATGGCCCGGGGTGCCGTGTCCCTTCACGGCAAGCACCCCTTCCAGTGTGGTCGCCGCAATGCCCAGCCGCCCGGCAACCGCAATATCATTTTTTACATCCTCGTCCACAGCGCTGCCGCAGACAATCAGGGTGTGGGAGCGCCGCAGCATATCCCGGCGCATATCAATCCCGGCCTTGTGTTCCTCGGGAACGCTGTCATTCAAAAACAGCGGCAGATACAAGAGCGGGCAGATCGGGGAAAAGCCCGCCTCATAAGCAAGACGGCAGTAGTGGGCCGCCAGCTCCATATCAACATCCGGCTCGCCGCTCCATGCGGCGGTCAGGTATGCTAAAGGTCGTTTCATTGGTTGAGCCTCCATTTCTGTTTTGGTTTAGGGAAAAGCAAGAGTTCGCCCAACCCCTCCGCCCCTTCCCCCGGGAAGGGGAACGGCTCTGGAGAATTTATATCCCCGTCGCTTGACCGGGAAAAAGCATAACCGGGAGAAATCCGTCAAGGGTGCCTCTGGCACCGCCTGCGGCGGCGCTGCCCTTGACTGATTTTCCCGGCTATGCTACGGAATAACTGGCGACGGGGAATAATTTATATCTCCAGAGCTTCGGGGCGCGGGGCAGAGCCCCGCAATCCTCGGGCCATGCTGACCCGAAGTTTGGGCTTACTTTTCCTGTTCGGTTTTCTTCTCCGGCTTTTCATGTTCCTTCTGCTGACCCTTCCAGTCGTCCAGCAGCTTGATGATCTGGTCCTTCATTTCCCTCGGCGTAGTTTCCTTGCCGAAATACTTGCTCAGTTCCGCACCTGTCAAAATCACTTTGTCTACCTCCTTTTTGTCCTCCATCATAATGCCGTCGATCACATCCCCGTTGAGCAGCTTCTTTTCGTCCAGCTCACGCATACGCTTTGCCTGCGCCTGTGAAGGCGAGGACTGCTGGCTGTCAATGGCGACGGCGATATAGTTCTGGTTCTTCTTGCCGATATAGGAAAGCTCCACCGCCGTAGTAAAGCCCAGCTTTTTTTCATCCATCAGCTTCATCAGGTCGGGAACCAGCTCATTGAGCCGGATATACCGCTGCACCTGCTTGACCGCCATCTTATTGCGCTCGGCTACAATTTCGTTGGAGCGTTTTCCTGCGTCCTTCGGGTCAATCTGGCCCGAAGTGCGGGAGCCCTGGTGCTTGATGGCCTCAAGCTGCATTTTCAAGGCTTTGGCCCGCTCACTGGGGAGGATTTCTTCACGCTGGTTCAGATTGTCCTCGACCATCTGGGTGATGGCTTCATCGTCTGTCAGGTTTCGGACGATACAGGGCATATCCGCATATCCGGCAAGCTCGCTGGCCTTCTGGCGGCGGTGGCCGGACACGATCTCATAGCCGCCATCCTCACGGGGACGGACGATAGCGGGCTGGGTCACGCCCTTGTCCTTGACGCTGGACACCATAGCCCGCATTTCTTCATCATCCCGAACCTCAAAGGGATGGTTCTTGAAGGCGTGAAGCTCGTTCAGCTTGATATAGACGATCTGTTCCTTGCCCCGGCGTGGTGCATCCTTCGGTTTTTCGGGTTCCTTCGGAGCGGGAGCGGCCTGTACCGTTGGCGCCGTTTTTTTCTCCGGTTCCTTTTTGACCGCATTTTCCGGTTTCTGTGCGGGAGCTTCGGGCTTCGGGGTTGCGGCCTTGTCCTTATCTGCTTTCGGGGGACGGCCCCGGCGCTTCGGCTGTTCCGGCTCTTTGGGTTTTTCCTCTGCTTTTTTCGGAGCCTCCGGCTGCTTTTCCGGTTTTTCCGTTTTTGCCGGGGCAGGCTTTTCCCCGCTGGGAGCTGCCGCCCGTTCCTCGACCTTCTTTTCCTTCATAATTTCAGCGAAGTTATAGACAGAAACCTGTGGGTTCTTTACCTCTGGTTCCGTCTTTTTTTCCGGCTCCGGGGAAACGGAAACCTTCTCCGGCTCTTTTGGGGGAGCGGGAGGCGTTTCCTTGCCCGGCCCGCTATCCGTTACCGGCTGTTCCGGCGTTTTTGTGGTTTTATCATCTGCCATAAGCATTTACCTCCTGTTTTTTGGCATGAAAAAAGAGGCTCAACTTTTCAGTCAAGCCCCCGTGGGAAGTTCCTCCTTTCTCCGCCATGATACAAAAATACCGCCCGTAGTCTCGTTTGGGCGGTACTTTGTGTAAGATTGGCAGTCCATTATTAAGTTTTTTATTATGTTCCCTTTGTACACCGTTGCAATATTTCCTTGTTCATCTAACACTGCTCCCGGATAATCTGCAAGATTTTTCCCTTCCGGAAGTGCATACCCCGGATACTCCTTTCCTTTTGTCCATGATAAAACTGTGAAACTATAATATGTGCTTTTTATCGCGTTTCCTGTTGAAACTATATTTTTTTCATCGACTCCGAGTTTGTTTGCAAATTCTTTAGATACTTCATCTGGCTCCTCTTCTTGGGCTACCACATCAAGACTTTTTTTAAATTCATTTTCTTTTTCTATATTCTCTTTACTTATGCTACCTGTTCCGCTTTGTAAGAAATTAACAGATAGTAACACGAATATAATGACAAAAGAAACACCCGCACAAGTTATTATTTTCTTCTTCACAAATATCTCCTTCCGTCATTCATTCCCAACATAAACAACTCCTGTATGACACATGTTTTCAGTTATTTCATAACATCCTCCTGTTCCATTCAGATTCAAATATAAATTCTTAATATCTTTTTCATTAACAATCCATGCCATATTGACTTGAACACTCTCACCAGGCTTTAACGATGGAATATAATTCTTCCCATTACCATAGTCATCTTGTACGCTGGAATAAGTCATTTCAGCTGTTTTGGCAACACTGTCACTTATATAATAATCATAGTCCTCACCAGCTTCTGTACCAGGCATGTAAATAGTATACGTGCCATCATTCTGTTTCGAAAGAGCAATCAGCGTGCCTAGATAGAGCATATGATTGAGTTCTTCCTCTGATATATTTGTGTATGTGACAGTCAAAAACAGTAATTTCTGATCCATGTTTTCTTCTCTTACAACTGAATCCAGATTATTTACACCATCACCTTTTTTTATATATGATAAATGATTCTGTACCAGTTTTCCGTTTGCATCAACCGCCGTCTTCCAGGCTTTCGGAATTTTATCACTGTCTAAAAGCTGTAAATTATCTGCGATCTGTACTTTATCTACACAAGCTGTCACCTTATCTGTAGTAATGTTATTTCCGTTATTATCTTCAGCATAAGAATCTAAATTAAAA
>OHMK01000965.1_pt1 | contig 10182 bp, 8 predicted proteins | sample 1569291 | NCBI WGS metagenome assembly OHMK01 (sample SAMEA3879517, study PRJEB24766) | human gut metagenome | biome: human-associated habitat; feature: feces | place: USA | collected 1985/1987 | reverse complement strand
GAGGTTACCGGTTCCGGCAGAACAGATGCAGGCGTGCATGCAAAAGGACAGACGGCTAATTTTCATCTGAGAGAGGAATGGGATGAGGATAAAATTTTATTTTATCTGAATCAGTACCTTCCGGAAGATATTGCAGTCTGTGAAGTAAAGAGAGTGGATGAGCGTTTCCACAGCAGATATCAGGCAGTGGAAAAGACCTATCTTTACCGGATCCATACAGGAAAAATACCGGAGGTATTCGAGCGCAGATATGTTTATGATTATACGGAACCGCTTGATGTAAACCGCATGAGAAAAGCGGCAGAGTACCTGTGTGGAACACATGATTTTAAATCATTCTGCGGCAATAAAAAAATGAAGAAATCCACGGTTCGTGAGGTGGATTCCATCGAGATCGTCCAGAAAGGCGCATTTATCAACTTTACTTATCACGGAACTGGATTTTTGCAGCATATGGTCCGGATTCTTACGGGAACACTTCTGGAGGTTGGCTATGGAAAGCGGACTCCGGAGTCCATGGAAGATCTGATCTTCGCAAAGGACCGGAAACAGGCGGGCTTCACGGCTCCGGCTAAGGGTCTGTGCCTGATGAAGGTGGACTACTGAGAAAACAGAGCAGGATGCCCCGCTTTTTCGCACCTTTCGCGGCTTTTCTCCCGTCGCGGGATTGGCTATACTATCATCGGATATGCTGCGGGAGGGCGCTGACCGTCCCGCTGAAAGGAGATCGGGTCTATGATCAAATTCGGTACCGGCGGCTGGCGCGCCGTCATCGCCGATGAATTTACCAAGGAGAACATCCGCCTGCTGGTCACCTGTGAGGACCCCAGCCTGACGGCCCGCCACATCACCGAGGCTTACCATCTGCCCGAGGGGATGATCACCCTGTTGGATCAGGAGCAGTGCAGTGCGCTGACCCCTGCCCAGCCGGACGAGACTGCCCGCTGCTGTATGCTGCATGATAAGGGCTTTGCCAGCCTGATCGGCGGCCTGCGCGCGGCGGAAAAGGCCCAGAACGCCGAGACGAGCGCCACCACGGTGCAGATGGTCTCGGTCTGGTTCTCGGTGGTCATCGGTGTTCTGCTGACCTACGCGGGCAGCATCGGCACCCTGTCGGTGGCCGCTGTCCTGATGTATCAGGCAGCTTGGAGTGCTTTGAGCATTGCGGTCTGCGCCCTGAAACAGCATAACTGAGAAATATTCTCAAAATAAATAGGAATTATTCTTGATTTCAATTCGGAACTCTGGTATAATCAGTGCAGAAGGAACGCCCCGGCGGTCACCGGCGGCGAAATGATACACCGCACAAACAAAGGGAGAGCATGAATATGGAACTCAAGGGTACCAAGACCGAGAAAAACCTGTGGGAAGCCTTTGCAGGCGAGAGCCAGGCCCGCAACAAGTATACCTTCTTCGCCAGCGTGGCCAAGAAGGAGGGCTATGAGCAGCTGGCAGCGATCTTTGAGGAGACGGCTGCCAACGAGAAGGAGCACGCCAAGATGTGGTTCAAGGCCCTGAACGGCGGCTCCATCCCCGATACCATGACCTGCCTGGAAATGGCAGCCGGCGGCGAGCACGACGAGTGGACCGAGATGTACCCCCGGATGGCCGCAGAGGCCAAGGAAGAGGGCTTTACCCAGCTGGCTGCCCTGTTCACCATGGTGGCGCAGATCGAGAAAGAGCACGAGGAGCGCTACCGTGAGCTGGCCGAGAACCTGAAGAACAACAAGGTTTTTGCCCGGGAAGAGCAGCAGGTCTGGCAGTGCCGGAACTGCGGCTACACCTATATCGGCAAGTCGGCTCCCCTGAAGTGCCCGGTCTGCGCACATCCCCAGAGCTACTTTGAGCTGAAAAAGCACAATTATTGATCCTGTCCGGAACGCCGCAGCTCCCACGCCGGGACTGCGGCGTTCTTTTTGCACAAAATTTTCCGGAAAAACTGGTATAGTCCACGAAATCGGGTGCGAAAGCACAGCACTTTGGGCGAAAAACTTGACCCACAATGGCCGGACGTGTAAAATAAATCAATAGTGAGAAAAATCATGGACGCGAAATTTTTCCATGTGTGCGGCATTCCTTTGATCCCATGGGATGAAACAAGGAGGGAAGTTCGACCCAATGAAATGGAAATTCCAAACCGCGGGGCGGCTTCTGGCCCTGCTGGCTCTGAGCGGGGCCCTGCTGGCTGCCCCTTTGCCCGCGCAGGCCGCGCCCGGTGTGCTGACAGGCCTGACCGGAACCGGCTCCAGGCTGGAACTGGAGCTGACCGAGATGGAGCTGGAGATCACCGATGATGACCCCCGTCCCAAGGGCTACCTGTACACCAGCGGACAGAGCGATTATTACTTCATCGTCTGGATGAGCAGCAACTCCAATGTTGCCACGGTGGATGGCGACGGCAAGGTGACAGGCCGCAATGCAGGCACTGCCATCATCACCGCCATCTCCGACCACGGCGAACGCGCCGCCTGCAAGGTGACCGTGACCCGCAAAAATGAAGAAGCAGCCAGAAAAAAGCCCACGCTGGATACCACCAGCCTGAGCCTTGTGCTGCAGTACAATGACCTGCACCCCGCCCACCAGCTCCAGCTGACCAACAGCGACCACTCCTTCCTCTATGTCTACCAGTGGATGAGCAGCAACCCTGAGGTTGCCACAGTCAGCGACAAGGGCCTTGTCACGGCTCAGGCGGCGGGCACCACCACCATCACGGCAATGGTCTCCAACGGCCAGGCTTTGCGGTGCAGCGTCACGGTGACTTCGGATATCGGCAAGGTGACCCTGAACAAGAGTGACCTGCTGCTCCGCACCGTGGGCACCCAGGAACGCCTGACGGCCACCGTTGCGGTGGAGGGCGGCGGCAGTGTGCCCATTACATGGGTCAGCAGCAACCCCGGTGTCGTTACCGTGGATGCGGATGGCGTGGTGACCGCCATTGCTGATGGAGAAGCCAAGGTCACGGCCCTTTCGCCTGCCGGACGCTTTGATGTGTGTAGCGTTGTGGTGGGCATGGCGGCGGAGAAGTACGAATCTGAAGCCGACCTTGCTGACGAGCTCAAGCTCCCTGATCCCTACGTTGCCGTAAGGCTGAATAAACTGGCATAAAGAAAAAGCACCCGCCCATGGCTGTTTTTGACGGCTATGGGCGGTTTTTGCGTGTATGGAAACGGATGCGCTGGGAAAAACTTGCCAAAGAGGAATTTTTTGCAAAAAATATTTTGCGTTGCGTGTTGCGGTGCACCTGACACATCCGGCCGCCTCCGGCAGGTGAAAAAGGACAAAATGGCCCGAACGTTGGTTAAGACAGGGGGCGGATGCCCCGCGGAGCGGCAAAATCTCTGCAAAAAAGGCGGCTGTCCGGCTTGAATGACACATTTAACAAAAATTTGACGTGAAGTGATTGAATTTGCAACTCTTGACAGAAGGCGGGACAAACCATTATCCTTTTATCAGTGGAAAGTATTTTATGCCGCCAGACGTTGGAATGCCTGGTGGACAAGTGTGTGTCAGGAGGGAAAGAATATGACCAACTACCGGAACCGAATCGGGGAAGCCATTGCCTTTGCCCGGAACGTGGCGGGCAGATCTCAGCAGGAGCTTGCGGATATGCTGGGGCGGGACAAGCGCACCATTCAGAAATGGGAGCGGGGCGAGATCCGCATTGCGCTGGAGGATTATCTGGATGTATTCGATACTCTGCACCTGCCGGTGGGGCCCTATGAAATGTGGATCCGGCATCCGGAACTCTTTCCGCGCGGCATGGAGGATATCAAGGGCTTCAGCACCGAAAAGAAGCGGAGGACACTGGCGGATTATTATCTGCATCAGGCTGCACCGCTGGAGATCGAGCAGGAGTATTACATCCTGTTCGGCGACCACGGCAGCAACAGCTGCGGCATCCGGCAGGAGCTGCTGGCCAACCTGCAGACTCCGCTCCGTGACCGCAAACGGATCGTGAACCAGATCATCGACAACTACTATGAGGCCCGGGCCATCGGACATCTGACCGACCCGGAGGGCCAGCAGCCAGTGATGCCCATTCTGGAAGCCTGCTACGATGCCAGTGCACGGAGCGTGAAAGCCAACGAGAACCGGTACAGCATCGGCAGCATCGAGGACTATCTGGACGATGCGGAGAAACCGGCAGAAGAGTGAACCGAACAGCAGACGGCCATGTGCAGCCGCCTGCTGTTTTTGCGTTTGGCTGCCTGCGGGAAAATATTGTGAAATTTGCGGATTCCTGCTATACTTATCCTATTGATGAAAAAGAAGGGTGAGATAAATGGCATACAACATGGGCGGTCGGCGCTTCCGGCCGGTGGGCAGCGGAAAAAAGCGGACTGCGCCGCAGTACGGGCCGGTGGGCACAGGCTGCCCGTTTGTGGAGGAGGCCGTGGCGCGGCTGTACCGGGAGCAGAACGAGGAACATTTCTGGAGCCTGATGAACGCCCTGAACTATGCGCTGGAATTGCAGACCAAGGTGCTGGTTCCGCTGGATGCGGCGGTGGACCCCCAGAGCGGAGCCGCCCCCTGGGCACACCTGCCCATCCCGGAGGAGCGGGCCGAGGGCCTGCAGCCCTGGCTGCTCCACACCCGGAAAGAGCGGAACTATCTGCCGCTGTTCACCTCGGTAAAGAACGCTGAGGCGGAAAAGGCCAGCGCCACCCGCCCCATGGTGGAGCGCAGCCTGCGCAGCGCCATGGAGTATGCGCTGGAAACGGACGGCATCGATGGTGTGGTGCTGGATCCGTGGACAAGCTCTGCCACGCTGGATGTCTCCCTGCTCAGCGGGCTGCTGAGATCGGAGCGGGGGAGCGACAACCCCGGCGCTCAGGAGCTGGAGGCCGGACACGCCGCCGCCCGGGCCGGGAATTGGCAGGAAGCGGCGGCCCGCTACACTGCCGCCGCCGAGGCGGGCAGCGCCGAGGCTCTTTCTGCCCTGGGGGACTGCCTGTATTATGGCCGGGGTGCCCGGAAGAATAAGACCCAGGCCCGGCGGATGTGGAAAAAGGCCGCACAGGCCGGGGAGGTGCAGGCCATGATCGCCCTGGGAGATGACTGTGCTGCATCGGGTGGGGAGATGGCTGAGACCCTGCAATACTACCGCCGCGCCCAGAGCGCTGCCCGGGAGGTGCCGGACATCGCCTACACCCCGCAGGTCTGCCTGCGTCTTGCCCAGTATGAGACCCAGTACCTCTCCCGCAAAAAGGCGCTGCTGCAGGTGGCTGAAGCCGTGCAGGGGTTTCGGATCCTGCAGGCCGAGGGCGAAACGGATGCTGCCGACTGGCTGCGGGAGGCTGAACTGCTGACCGATCAGCTGCTGGCCGACGATAAAAACGCCTGAAACACAGTTTCTTTACATTTGTTCTAAGAAATCGTCATAGGAAACCGGTAAGATATTCAAGGAAATATTCTGCGCCGAAGAAAAGAGGACAAGCACTATGAGCAAAGTGATCGGAATCGACCTTGGTACCACCAACTCCTGCGTGGCGGTGGTGGAGGGCGGCAAGCCTGTGGTCATCACCAACGCCGAAGGCGAGCGCACCACCCCCAGCGTGGTGGCCTTTACCAAGGATGGCGAGCGTCTGGTGGGCGGCGCGGCAAAGCGTCAGATCGCCACAAACTCCGGCCGCACGGTGTCCAGCATCAAGCGGTACATGGGTTCTGATCACCGGGTGCATATCGATGGCAGAGACCTGACCCCGCAGGAGATCAGCGCCATGATCCTGACCAAGATCCGCCGCGATGCCGAGAGCTACCTGGGCGAGCCGGTGACCGAGGCCGTCATCACCGTGCCTGCCTATTTTGACGACAGCCAGCGCAAGGCCACTCAGGACGCGGGCCGCATTGCGGGCCTGAATGTTCTGCGCATCATCAACGAGCCCACCGCCGCCGCGGTGGCCTACGGCCTGGACAACGAAGCCCCCCAGAAGATCCTGGTCTACGATCTGGGCGGCGGCACCTTTGATGTTTCAATCATCGAGATCGAGGACGGCACCTTTACGGTGCTGGCCACCGGCGGCGATACCCATCTGGGCGGCGATGACTTTGACGAGCGCATCGTCGAGTGGGCTGTGGCGGAATTCCGCAGGTCTGACCGCATCGATCTGACCAAGGACCCCGCCGCCATGGGCCGCCTGAAGGAGGAAGCGGAAAAGGCCAAGAAAGAGCTTTCCAGTGCGCTTTCCGCCCAGCTGAACCTGCCGTTTATCGCGGTGGGCAAGGATGGCCCTCACCATCTGGATCTGAGCCTGGGCCGCCCCCAGTTTGAGATGATGACCGGCGACCTGCTGGCCCGCACCGTTCAGCCGGTGCAGAACGCTCTGCGGGATGCCGGGATTTCCGCCAGCCAGCTGGGCAAAGTCCTGCTGGTGGGCGGCAGCACCCGGATGCCCGCTGTGGAGCGGCAGGTCCGGGAGCTGCTGGGCTGTGAGCCCAGCCACACCCTGAACCCCGATGAATGCGTGGCCATGGGTGCCGCCGTGCAGGGCGGCCTGCTGCAGGGCGGCGGAAAGCTGGCCGGTGCCACCGGCGCGGCCGCGCAGGGCCTTGTGCTGATGGATGTCACCCCGCTGACCCTCTCCATCGAGACGCTGGGCGGCGTGGCCACCCCGCTGATCACCCGCAACAGCATGATCCCCACCCGCAAGAGCCAGATCTTTACCACGGCCCGCCCCATGCAGACCAGCGTGGAGATCAACGTGCTGCAGGGCGAGCGCCACTTTGCCCGCGACAACAAGAGTCTGGGCAAATTCAAGCTCACCGGTATCCGCTCCGGCTTCTCCTCCAAGCCCCAGATCGAGGTCACCTTTGACATTGATGTGAACGGCGTGGTCAAGGTGTCTGCAAAGGATCTGGGCACCGGCCGGGAGCAGAACATCACCATCACCGGCAGCACCAATCTTTCTGAGAACGAGATCCAGCGCGCCATGGCCGATGCCGCCGCCTACGAGGAGGAGGATACCCGCCGCAGGGAGCGGCTGGAACTCCACAACCAGGCCGAGATGCTGGCTTACAAGGTGGATGAGGCCCTCTCCAAGTGCAAAAAGGAGCTGGACAAGGACGAGAAGAACCGAGTCAAGAACGACCTTGCCAGCCTGCGCCGCTGCCTGCGCAAGGATAAGCCCGAAAAGATGAACGAGACCGAAGAAGCAAACCTCCGTCAGGCAAAATCCCAGCTGGAAGCCAGTGCCAACCACCTGATGGTGCTGTACAGCACGGAACAGGATGCCGGCCAGCAGTAAACAGGCAATTCCCTACTGAAAAACTTCGTTGAAAGGGTTGACAAACCCGGAAGAGTGGGGTATTATGTATGCAATATCACAAAAATGGCTGTGAAGAGAAGAGTAGGTTTTCGCATTGATTCTTCCAGAGAGCCCGGGCGGTGGAAAAGGGCAGGAAACAGGGAACTGAAAATGGTCTCGGAGCCGCGGGGGCGAAGTGCAAGAGTGCTAAGCCTGCGACGGGAGCGCCCGTTACAGCGTCCGGTTGTCGCGTTGCAAAACGCCGCAGCAGTGAGGCTGTCTCTGTGAGGGGACAGTAAACCAAGGTGGTACCACGGAAGTTTTACGCTTTCGTCCTTGTGGGTGTATGCCCGCTGAGGACGGAAGCGTTTTTTATTTTGCTTCCGGTGCAAAGGGTGCGGATTGTGCCGCACCGCACAAAAACATTTTTGTAAAAGTAGAGAGGGAAAACAAAATGTCTAAGATCACTCGTCGTAATTTTCTGAAAGTTTCCGGCGTGGCCGCTGCTGCCGCTGCCCTGACCGCCTGCGGCGGCTCTTCTTCCACCGCAAGCTCCGCTGCTTCCGGCGCTGCATCCTCTGAGGCTGCCTCTACCGCTGCCAAGCTGGACAAGATCAAGGTCGCTGTTCCCAACGACACCACCAACGAGGCCCGCGCTCTGACCCTGCTGGAGAAGAACGGCTTCTTCAAGCTGAAGGCTGACGCCGGCCTGACCGCCACCAAGAATGACATCGAGGAGAACCCCCTGAACGTCACCGTCGATGAGGTCGAGGCTGCTCAGGTGCCCAACGTCCTGCAGGATGAGGACTACGCTGTCATCAACTCCAACTACGCCATCTCTGCCGGTCTGGACCCCATGACCGACGCTCTGGCCATGGAGGATGGCACCTCTGCCTACGTCAACGTTCTGGTCTGCAAGGAAGGCAATGAGGAGGAGCCCAAGATCAAGGCTCTGGTCGCTGCCCTGCAGAGCCAGCAGGTCAAGGACTTTATGACCGAGAGCTACGGCGGCGCTGTGGTCTCCGTTGTTGAGAATCCCACCGACGGCTATGATCCTTCCATCGATTATGACGCACTGAACGGTGAGACTGTCAGCTGCGCTGCCACCCCCGCTCCCCATTGCGAGATCCTGGAGGTCTGCAAGCAGATCCTGGCCGACAAGGGCATTACGCTGGACATCCAGGAGTACGATGACTATGTGATCCCCAACACCATCGTTGAGGATGGCCAGTGCGACACCAACTACTTCCAGCATCAGCCGTATCTGGATGACTTCAATGCAGAGCACGGCACCCATCTGGTGACGGTGGCCGGCATCCACGTGGAGCCCATGGGCATCTACGGCGGCAAGCAGAGCGACCTGAGCCCGATCGAGGGTTAAGCGAACTCCCCCAGTCACCTTGCGGTGACAGCCCCCTCGGGGAGGGAGCCTTTGCCTGACCGTTCTGTTTCAGGCTCCCTCTATGAGGGAGCTGGCAAATCCGTAAGGATTTGACTGAAGGAGCTTATTCAACAGCAAGGAGCAATTTCTGTGATCGAGATCAAACACCTTTCCAAGACCTTCCAGATGAAGGACGGCGCAGTGAATGCGCTGAAGGACATCAACCTGACCATCCCGGATGGCTCGATTTACGGCATCATCGGCATGTCTGGCGCGGGTAAATCCACGCTGGTGCGCTGCATCAACCTGCTGGAGCGCCCCACCGAGGGCAGCGTGGTCATTGACGGCGTGGAGATGGAAAAGCTCACGCCTGCCCAGCTGCGTCAGCGCCGCCGGGAGATCACGATGATCTTCCAGCAGTTCAACCTGCTGATGCAGCGCAGCTGCCTGAAGAACATCTGCTTCCCCATGGAGCTGGCAGGTGTGAAGAAAGAGGAAGCCGAAAAGCGCGCCAAGGAACTGCTGGAAATGGTGGGCCTGCCCGATAAGGCCAACGCCTACCCGGCCCAGCTCTCCGGCGGCCAGAAGCAGCGCATTGCCATTGCCCGCGCACTGGCAACTGACCCCAAGGTCCTGCTCTGCGATGAGGCCACCAGCGCGCTGGACCCCAACACCACCCGGCAGATTCTGGAGCTGATCCGGGATATCAACAAGAAGCTGGGCATCACCGTGGTGGTCATCACCCACCAGATGAGCGTGGTGAAGGAGATCTGCACCCACGTTGCCATTCTGGACGAGGGCCGCGTGGCGGAGTCCGGGCTGGTTGGCACGGTGTTCGCCGCGCCTAAGTCTGCGGCGGGACGGCGGCTGGTATTCCCCGGCGGCGCCGACGCGCAGGTGTACGATCCGGCAGGCGAAAAGCTGGTGCGGCTGGTGTTCAAGGATGCCGCGACCACCAGCATTCCCATGATCGCCCGGCTGGCATCGGAGGAGGGCATCCTCTGCAACGTCATCTCCGCCAGCACCCAAAAGCTGTCCGAAACGGTATACGGCAGCATGATGCTGGGCATCCCCAGCAGCCAATTTGACAAGGCCGTGGCGTTTCTCCACAACGTGGCCAACGTACAGGTAGAGGAGGTGGAGTGAGTATGTACAGCGATCTGTTTTCCCAGAAGTCCGTGCAGGACCTGCTGACCGTGCTGCCCTCTCTGCCCTTCGCCCTGTGGGAGACGTTCTATGTCACCGTGGTGAGCACGGCGCTGTCGCTGGTCATCGGCCTGCCCTTGGGCGTGCTGCTGGTGGTGGGCGAGAAAAACGGCGTGCTGCCTCTCCCCCGCTGGCTGATGCAGGCGCTGAACGTCATCATCAATCTGCTGCGCTCCATCCCGTCCATCGAGACCGATGGCGTGAGCGTGCTGGATGAGTATTATTGGCTGAACAAAAAGGACCCGAATTACTCGCTCTGCCGCGTGACGGAAAAGCAGGGGCAGGACGCCCACACCGACGGCAGGTTCGGCCTGTCGGACAAGGGCTGCATGGAGATCATGAAGCTCTTCT
>OHMK01000964.1_pt1 | contig 10186 bp, 6 predicted proteins | sample 1569291 | NCBI WGS metagenome assembly OHMK01 (sample SAMEA3879517, study PRJEB24766) | human gut metagenome | biome: human-associated habitat; feature: feces | place: USA | collected 1985/1987 | reverse complement strand
ACTGATTGTAACAAATAAAAAAGCTGAAACTTTTCAGAAAGAATTGGCTGATTTGATTCCTGAATTAAAAAGGCTAAAGAGATTTGCATATAGTAATTATTGCAGAAATTGTGATATATCTGATTTTTCATTTCTATCTGAATGCAGGCAGCTTGAGATTCTGAGAATATGTTATAGCGATACTACAGATTTTAGTTTTTTGAAAAGCTGCAAAAAGATAGTAGATATAGATTTGCAGGAAAGCCAAATAAAAGATGCAGATGATCTAAAATCGCTAAAAAATCTGGAAACGATATGCATATATGATACCCCTTTGTCAAAAGATGAAACTGAGGTAGAAAGCCTGTGTAAGGCATTTCCAAATGCAAAGATATTCATAAGTGAGGATAAGGTGCAGAATATTGACATAAAAGAGGAATAGGGAATACCAGGATAAAAATGATAGATTAAGAATTGTATATTAATTGTATTTTATAGCCATACTTTACTTTGAAAGGAATTAAAGTATGGCTATAAATATGGGTAAAAGAGATACATTTGCACAAAACGAAAGCATATCGCCCCGCCAGCTATACAGACTATACGTCTTTAATCTGCTTGGAGTCGGCACACTGGTGCTTCCAAACAATCTGGCGAAACTGGGAAAGTATGGTTTTATCTCAATCGCACTTGGTGTTTTCATGGCATGGCTATTTATGTGGATAGTAAGCGAGGTACGAGAACAGAAGAAAAGTATATATGACAGAAGCTTTGGTAAAACAACACATGCAAAAATGTTAATTTATGATTTAATTATTGCAATATACGAGCTGTCACAGGCCGCATTTCTTGCATGGATATTTGTAAAGCTGATACGTGACAGCCTTATACCGGATGAGTCATTTACAGTTGTACTTCTTGTGATAATGGCAGTGTGCGCTTATGCGCTAAGTGGCGGAGTGGAGTGCCGTGCCAGGGTATACGAGGTAGTATTTTTCTTTGTGCTGATACCGCTTGCTGCTATGCTTTTGTTTGCAATATCGGATGTAAGATTTGACTATCTGATGATTAAGGACAGAGTCGGTGTGGACTTTGGCATAGCGGATATATTTGCGGGTGCATACTATGTGTTTGCAGCATCAATTTCCGTGTTCAATATACTGTTTGTAAGGGAGCGCACTGCCTCACAGATACGAGGGAGTGTGAGTAAAGCAATATTCACATATGCAGGCATTCTTTTTTTATTGTATGCAGTATTGCTTGGAAACTTCGGAAAATATTCACTGTCGGAAATAGAGTTTCCGGCTGTCGTACTGATGAGTGATGTGAAGATAAAAGGCAGCTTCTTCAAGAGGGCAGATGCACTGATGCTGTCTGTGTGGTTTTTCACGCTGTTTTCAGTACTCAATATGAGCCTTTATTATGCGGTTTTAAGATGTGAGAATTTTGCTGAAAATACGGGAAAAATTATATTTACATTTAATAAAAACCGGCATTCCTGTAGCAATAAGCAATTTGGCTTTGACAGACAGAAAAGCCATGACAAGGAAAAGAGCACTATGAGAAGCTGGTGCATCATTTTTGTCATAGCAGTCACAGTGACCTTAGCATATATTCTTGAAAGTGGAGATGAAATCGTGAAAAAATATCTTGGATTTTTAATGTGCATAGCGATACCGGTCATAGTAGTGCTGACGATAGGTCTCATGCTCACCGGCTGCAGTGCAGTGGAACTTGAGGAGCGCTGTTTTCCGACACTTGCGGCGGTCGATATTATAGATGTAGATACTAACGAAATAACCGATAAAGAAGTAACTGATAACAAAGCATATGTTAGCCACAGAGATGTTTCGGCAAATGAAAATAGCGGATATATAGAGTTCTACTATAACATGGACAAATCCTACGAACCGGAATATGCATATGATATCAAAACAGCCGTGGACAGCTTCGAGGATCGGCTGTCACAGAAAGCCGATACCAATCATTTGAAGGTGATTTTAATAGGAAAAACACTTAGAAAAGATAAAGCAGCTTATTCAGACTTCATGGAATATTGCAAGACTTCAAAAAAATTTCCGAGAAACACATATGTGTGCATAGCAGATGATATAAATGATATCTTTGATAACATGGGTGATTATTATGAGCAGAAAATGAATAAGGAGAATCATGAGGATGGGGAACCGATAATTACACTTGGCACCTTATTGGATGACTATACGAATGAAATTCATGGAGCATGGTAAAAATTTCAAAAAGGATGAATAATCTTTTCAAATAAGGCAATACTTGTTTACATGAGAAAGAAAATAATAATAACAACCATAGCAATAATATCTCTTACGGCAGCGATAGCTGCAAAAAATCATACACCTGCCGCAAACACCAATAGTATAGCGTGTACAGCCGACATGCAAAAATCCATCGCCGGCAAAATCCTGCGTTTCCACGTGCTGGCAAACAGCGACAGCGAAGCAGACCAGAATGTGAAAAAGCAGGTGCGCGATGCAGTAGGGGCTTACATAGAGCCATATCTGCTGGAGTGCGAAAATATCGAAGAAACCAGAGCCACCGTAAATGACCATATGGACGAAATAATAGCGGTATCAAAGGAGACGCTTGCAGCAAACGGTTTTACATATGGCGCATCGGCAGAGCTTACACACACCGATTTCCCGGAAAAGACGTATGGGGACTATACATTTCCTGAGGGAAATTACGAGGCGCTTGAAATAACACTGGGCGATGGAGCCGGTCATAACTGGTGGTGCGTGCTGTATCCAAACATGTGCTTTAGGGGCAGTGTGTACGAGGTGGTGGAGGACGAAGCAAAGGAAAATCTTAAGGAGGTACTCACTCCGGACGAGTATGAGAGCATATTTGACAGTGGAAAATATGAAATAAAACTAAAAATCCTTGATATTTTCAGATAAAACAGTTAGTATATTCATGCTGAAAAAATATATTAAAAGAAAATATGCGATGACAAATTATTAAAGCGTGAATTAATTTAGATATGCAAGAGGATAAGGAGAAAGAAATGACAAAGGATGTAGTAGTATCATTAAAGGGCCTGCAGCTCGCACCGGATCAGCAGTCGGATGCGGTAGAGGTGATTGCCCCGGGAGAGTATTATATAAGAAATAACAAGCACTATGTGCTTTTTGAGGAGATAATGGAGGGTGAGACCCAGACACTCAAAAATATGCTTAAATTCAATGACAATTATCTTGAGTTCACCCGCAAGGGACCTATGAGTGTACATATGATATTTGAGAAGGGAAAGAAAAACCTGACATATTATTATACACCGTTTGGAAGTATCCAGATAGGTATTGATGCCACAAGCATAGAGGTAAAGGAGACTGAGGACGAGATAAGGGCAGAGGTAAAGTATGCACTTGATGTCAACTATGAATTTGTAGGCGACTGTCACATCAATATAGCTGTGAAGAAAAAAGGCGCAGCAGTCAAAATTGCATAAAAGTCTGCCAAGTCTATGGGGTAAAAAATATATAAAGCATATAAAAAACAGAGCATGTGAGGATGAAAGCCATCCCACATGCTCTGTTTATGTACATGAAAATTAAATCATGATATTATTTCTGCTTAGCCTTTTTGGCAGCCTCTTTAGCAGCTTTTCTTTCAGCCTTTGCAGCCTCCTCAGCCTTGAGCTGTTCGTTGGCCTTGCTGTAGTTTTCTGCCATTCTTGCACGGAAGCCTTTCTTCTTCTTAGGCTTCTCAAGAGGTCCTCTGATACCGCGGACAGCTGTGATGTAGATACCGCTGACAGAAGCCTTGACCTCTTTCTTTAAAGGAATCTCATCAAAGATCTGCTCGTCTGCGATAAGAGTCATGACTCTTGGTCCGACCTTGGCCTTGACTACAGGCAGCTTTGAGCGGCGCATAAGCTTTGGTGTCTGCTCAATAATCTGCTGTGGGAGACCGGCATCCTTTAGCTTCATACGCTTTTTGTCAATGATTAGCATATTGACTGTCTGTGATGCAGCAGCTATCTGTTCGTCCTGCTCTTCCTTTCTTTTTTGTGCTTTTTTACCGAGGATTGTTAATACTATAAATGCTACCACAAGCACTACTGCGATAACAATAAGTACGATTAATGCTGGATTCAAAACGTATCCCTCCTAAAAATTTGCTTATTTAAATTAATTCTATCAAATATGCTAAAAAAAATCAATCTTTATTGCAAGAATAGGTAAAACCGTAGTATAATAGAACTATATCTTGGAAAAACTCTTTAGAAGACGCAAAGGGGTATTTATTAATGAAGAAAATTGCTCTTCTAGCTGATGGCTGGAGAAGATATGTAACATATTCGTGGGTTGAGGGCATCATGGAAGGCTCTAAAGAGCTGGGACTGGATGTGTGCCTGTATTTTTACAACACCAACGGAACCTGGAGTCAAGATCCAAAGTTTAACAAAGGCGAGTATGCGCTGAACGATTTGCCTGATTTAAACAGCTTCGACGGAGTGGTATTTGACTGCACCAATACGACCAACCTGGATGAGATACAGTATATGGTCAGAAAGCTTCAGTCGGTAAATGTGCCGGTAGTGAGTATCGGGTATAAGGTTGATGGGTTTTACTATGTAGGCAACGATAATAAGAGGCTGTTTCGCAAGGTAATGGATCATATGTACTATGCGCATGGCTGCAAAAGCTTTGTGTTTGCAGGTGGTCCGCCGTATCATTATGAGAACAGAATGCGTTTTGAGGCCTTCAAGGAGGCTTTAAGTGATTATGGCATACCACTTACAGCTGATATGTACATGTTTGGTGATTTTGATTATCAGACAGGCGTCAGGTATATGAGTGATTGGCACGAGAGCAAAAAACCGTTACCGGATGTGTTTTTATGTGCAAATGACAATATAGCAGCAGGACTGTGTGCGACAGCAGAGGTTCTTGGATACAAGGTACCACAGGATTTTAAGGTCACAGGCTTTGACAATCTGGATAAGGCTGCGTATTTTAACCCACAGATTACAACAGTGGAGCACAACAGGGGCAATATAGGCAGAAAAGTTCTTGAGATATTTAAGGAGCTTTGGAATGGCACGGGCGATGCTTCTGATAAATACCTTGATTCTGAGTTTATACCGGCTGAGAGCTGCGGATGCCCTAATACCGGCAGAGTGGATTATCGTAATTACATAAAGAATATTATCAAAGGCTCCGTTGCAAGAGAGCAGGAGGAGGATGCAGTAATGATCCTCCAGAAAGAGCTCGAGGAGTGCAATGAATACTATGATTTGTTTGAGAGATATTCTGACTATATACAGAGCATGAAGTGTGACGGAGTGTATGTGGTCGGTGTTTCTGATCTGGCAGCTGCAAGGAACAATGCACACTTTAGGAAGCATGGCTATGATATTGACGACGAGGTTGTACTCTATGCGGATGACAAGGACAATGGAAAGCTTGAGTTTAAGAGTGTAAATGACCTTATGCAGTACATGCAGAGTGTAGATAAAAACACCTGCTATATGTATTGCTCGCTGCATTTCAGGGACGAGATAGTGGGCTATGTAATACTCAGGAATCCTGAGTTTTTGTACGACCATCCTGAGCAGTTTGATATACAGTCTGCCCTGCTCAAGAGGCTTGAGAATCTTTTTAAGCAAAAGGTACTTGAGAATACAAATAATGAGCTTAAGAATCTCTACAACCATGATGCGCTCACAGGCCTATACAATCGTGTGGCATGCAATGAGATGGTCATTCCTATGTTTGCTGAGCTTGAAGCTCAAAATGTCGGCTGCACCATAGTATTTCTCGATGTGGATGATTTCAAGGACATAAATGATACATACGGACACCAGTACGGTGACGAGCTTTTAAAGACTGTGGCGAGGGTGCTTGATGAGCAAAAGCCTGAGGGAAGTATGGTATATAGATTCGGTGGAGATGAATTTATTGTGTTTATCCCCGGGGACAGACATGACACTGCTGAGAAGTATATAAAGCGCGTGTATGATATCATGGAGCAGCACAGCCTGTTTATCAGTCACGGCATCATATATACGAAGCCGGGCAGTGGTAAGAGCTTTGACGATTATCTCGTAAGTGCTGACACAAAGATGTATCAGCTTAAGCAGCAGCACAAGCAGAAAAAGGATAGCAATTTCTTAAAGGGAGTGGATATTTCATCCGTTCCTATGATGGTTGACAATAATATACAAATAATGGATAGGGAAGGTCATGTGTGCAGGGTATTTGATTTTTTAAAGCTGAATAATGTAAATTCAGTTCATCTGCGCATATGGAATGAGCCTGATAAGGTGCCGGAGTCTAAGGGGTATTGCAGTCTTACATATGTTCTCGAGATGGCTCATGTCATTAAAAAATACAAAATGCATTTTCTGCTTGATTTTCATTATTCGGATTACTGGGCAGATCCTAGACAGCAGAATAAGCCTGATGCGTGGAAGAATTTAAGCTTTGATGAGCTGAAGGAGGCAGTGCACAAGTACACATATGATGTGTTATACAGATTAAAAATCATGGATTGTGCGCCGGATATGGTTCAGATTGGCAATGAAATAAGGAGTGGTATGCTGTTTCCGGATGGTGCAGTGCCACAGTACAGGCAGCTTGCTGCGCTTGTAAATGAGGGAATCAGAGCTGTCAGGGAACTGCTCCCGGAGACAAAGGTCATGATTCATCTGGATCAGGGAGGCAGATATAACTGTATTATGCCTTGGTTTGATTCTATGTTTAATGCGGGCATGCTGCCGATTGACGCGATTGGCCTTTCCTTTTATTCGTTCTGGCATGGTACCTTCATGGATTTGAAGGATACTATGAGCAGGCTTATAAAATTATATAATCTGCCGGTTTATATTGTGGAGACAGCTCATCCGTGGAGGCATTGCAAGGGAGATCATATCCCGAAGGAACTCATGGAGACTGCAGGCCTTGATGCAGGCAGCGCAGAGCAGAAGAAGTCTCTTGAAATAATCATGCAGATAGCAGCAGAGGTGTCAAAGGATACCGGAAAGACAGGTGTATACTACTGGGAGCCTGTCGGTGTGCCTGGTAAAGGCATGGGAACCTGGTTTGAGAATATGGGTATGTTTGACGAGCATGGCAGGGCTTTGCCGGGCTGGGATGCAATCAGGGACTTTGATCCGAAAAATCCGCCGATTAAAGAGCTTGACAAGTATATTGAATCACTTTATGAGTATGAAGAAACACCGGAGGTGGAGGATTTCATGAAGCTTCTTATGATTCATGGAAATCTAATCTCAAATCCTGAATTTAAGGATGGATTTAATAATTGGCAGATTGAGACAAGCCTCGAAGAAGGACAGTATACACTGGGTAAGGATGGAGTGTTTATCTCTTCAGATGCCAATTTTGACTATTCGATAAGCCAGACGGTGGATATTGAATATACTGGTGAGTATATAGCAGCGGTTGACTATAGAGGAACCAATACAACAGGTGTCGAGGTCGAGCTGTTTATGGATGTGGAGGATGAAAGCGGCGTTCATACATATACAAGCGACATTTTCCCCGATGATATCAGGTTTGTGACACATCTGCTTAAGCCGGTAAGGCTGCAAAAGAATGCCAGGGTGACAGTAGGGCTTAGGATGCATACTCCTCCGGTGTTTGCAAAGATAAAGAAATTTTCACTCGTTGTAATTTAACCTGATATGTGATATTGTAGACAGGTATAGTGTTTTGCGGATGCGTTTTTGCCGTGGCAGGGCATTGTACATATAAATAACATGACTTACAGATTTCAGGAGGATTCCAATGAGTGAGAAGAAGAATACAGGTAAGAAGGCAGTCATAGCAGTGATTGTGATTGCACTTATCGTGGTAATTATTGCGCTTGTTGCTGTGATAAGCGGCAAGAGCAAAAAGGGTGGCTCAAAGAGCGCAACAGAGGCAGGCACTGAGGCCGGCAGCGAGACGATGCGAAGCGGACAGTTTGACATAGACTACGCAAAGCAGGTTACAAAGCTTGCAGACTATTCAGGTGTTGCAATTACTGTCTCAAACGATTATGAGATAAACGATACAGCAAAGCAGAAATATCTGACCAATGTGCTTCAGTCATATGGTGCAGATGCGTACAAGCAGGTTACAGATCGTGATACAGTTGCAGATGGCGATTATGTCAAGGTTGATTACACAGGATATAAGGATGGCAAAGCATTTGATGGTGGCTCAGCTACAGATGTGATGCTTGATGTGACAAATAACAGCCAGGTCGGCGGTTCATCATTTATCGATGGATTTACAAAGCCTTTAATCGGAGCCAAGGTGGGTGACAAGGTTAAGGGTGACGTGACTTTCCCTGAGGATTATGGCAACGATGACCTAAACGGACAGACAGTTACATTTGAGTATACAGTAAAGGGCATTTACTCAGCAGATCCTGTTGCACTTGCTGATATGACAGACGAGCAGGTCAACACAGTGTTTGGAAAGGCCGGAGTGACAACAAATGCCCAGCTTACCACACAGATTGAGAAAGATTTGAAGCAGCAGCTCTACAGCGCTGAGGTGGACAAGATAAAGAGCTACATGATTGACAACAGCACAGTTGAGATTCCTGATGAGTATCTACAGGCCAGACTCAATGAGTATATTGCTTCATTTACCAAGGAAAATGTCAAGGATGGACAGACACTTAAGAAATATTTAAAGTCCAACTACAACATGACAGTGGATCAGGCCACAGAGAAGTGGAAGGAGAATCTGACAGACCAGATAAAGACAGAGTTCATCTTTGGGCTTATCGCTGAGAAGGAAAATATCAAGATGGATGATGATGCCTTCAACAGCTATGTGGATTACATCGTATCAGCCAGCAATGGTCAGTTCAGCAAGGCTTCTGAGGTATACAAGTATTTTGGAAGCGGACACAAGGATGAGGGAAAGACATACCTTAAGAACCAGTACCTTGTAAACAAGGCTATTGATACAGTCACAGAGAAAGCAAATGTGACATTTGAGGATGGCAGTGCAGCGCCGGATACTTCAAGTGGCAGCGCGGATGCCGAATAATAACGATAAATATGCTGTCTGTGGTGATGCGCAGGCAGCTTAAATGGAGGATTAGATAATGGAACTTACAAACATACGCGAGATTTTCCGCAACAAGGACAAATTCGCTGACAAAGAGGTGACTATCGGAGGATGGGTCAGAAGCAATCGTAATTCAAAGAATTTTGGATTTATCGTGGTAAACGACGGTACATTTTTTGAGCCAATCCAGGTTGTATACGGAAATGGCTTAGACAACTATGATGAGGTTGGCAAGATCAATGTCGGAGCTGCAATTATCGTAAGGGGTACACTTGTGCTCACTCCGGATGCAAAGCAGCCATTTGAGATTCAAGCCGCAGAGGTGACTGTTGAGGGGGCATCCACACCGGATTATCCTCTGCAGAAGAAGAGACATACATTTGAGTATCTTCGTACAATCTCACACTTAAGACCTCGTACCAATACTTTTGAGGCAGTTTTCAGAGTGCGCTCACTCTGCGCATATGCTATTCACAAATTCTTCCAGGAGAGGGATTTTGTGTACGTGCACACACCGCTTATCACAGGAAGTGACTGTGAGGGTGCAGGAGAGATGTTCCAGGTGACCACACTTGATTTGAACAATCTCCCTATGACAGAGGATGGAAAGGTGGATTTCTCAAAGGATTTCTTTAATAAGCCTACCAACCTTACTGTTTCAGGACAGTTAAACGGCGAGACATATGCTATGGCATTCAAGAATATCTACACCTTCGGACCTACCTTCCGTGCGGAGAATTCAAACACCACACGTCATGCGGCAGAGTTCTGGATGATTGAGCCTGAGATTGCTTTTGCAGACCTTGAGGATGATATGATGCTTGCAGAGAGCATGCTCAAGTATGTTATCAACTATGTGCTTGAAAATGCACCTGAGGAGATGGCATTTTTCAACAATTTCGTGGACAAGGGACTCCTTGACAGATTAAGAAATGTTGTTGAAAATGATTTTGCCCGTGTGACATACACAGAGGCTATAGATATCCTTTCAAAACACAATGACAAGTTTGATTACAAGGTATCATGGGGCTGTGATTTGCAGACTGAGCATGAGAGATACCTCACAGAGCAGATTTATAAGCGCCCTGTATTTGTCACAGATTATCCGAAGGAGATAAAGGCATTTTATATGAAGC
>OHMK01000963.1_pt1 | contig 10189 bp, 9 predicted proteins | sample 1569291 | NCBI WGS metagenome assembly OHMK01 (sample SAMEA3879517, study PRJEB24766) | human gut metagenome | biome: human-associated habitat; feature: feces | place: USA | collected 1985/1987 | reverse complement strand
TTTTATTATAGCAGAGATGAAAATTTTTTCTACTATTTATGAAAGAATTTACAAAACGAGGAGAAATAAAAATGAATGGTAAAATAGAGCAATTGATTATAAGCGAACAATATGAGGAAGCATGGTTTGCAATAGCTGCATATGAACAGTAAGCGATTGCAAAGGAATTGGCATTAGGTGGAAATCAATCCACTGTGAGTCTGGAGAAAATTGAGTCAGATAAAATATGGATTGGGTATATTGCGAATATGGATAGAATCAGTTGGGGAGTGAGAAAACCGGTATTTCATGATGGCACAAATATGATTGCCCAAAAATACAATGATTATCCTGATCTGCCTGAAATGTTTGCAGGAATTACTGGAATGCAGAGCGCATATCATATGATTCGTAATAAATTATATGTGAATACGATAATGGAAGAGACTGATTTGCAACGAACATATGCAATGGGAAGTAATATAGAAATTGAATCGGATACAGAATGTTTTGTTCCGTTAATTATGGATGGACCGGGACGATTATGCGTGCAGACAGAAAAAAAACAGGCAGAAATAGAATATAATTCTCCGTTACAGTATATTAATTATCGAGTTCCAAAAGGAAAAGTATTGATTTCTTCTGAAGACAGAGAGTTCCGGCTTGGCGAAATGGTTCCAATTATTCATGATAGAAAAAGAAAACCATTAATTCTGAATATTTTTGTTGATGGATTATCGCAAACTGTTTTAGAAAATCATATGGAAATGTTAATGCCAAATACATATCGTTTTTTTAGGGAAGGAATGATATGTACAAATGCACATACAGCTGGAGACTGGACATTTCCGTCTATTGCTTCCATTGTAACTGGACAGACGATGGCAAATCATAAGATGCTTCATTCAAAGTTATTGAGAAAAATAGATGCTGAGACACCAATTCTTTTTGAATATTTTAAAAACGCTGGTTATAATACCACAAAAATAGGGGGAAATTGGAGAATTGCGCCAAATTATGGGTATGCAAGAGGAATGAATCGTGTGCATTACCAGCATATGTATGAAGGATTTCCGATTGAAAAGGTAGTCTCAGAAGTTGAAGAGCAAATTCATACAATGCGAGAGACAGATCAGTTTATATGGATGGAAATCGGAGAATTACATTTAATAGCAGATGAATATAATGTTGCACCTCTTCAGGAGCAATTTATGATATGGGAAAATGATAACACAAAGGGAAAAATTAACTCTGTTAAACAGGAATACGATGAGACAAAAAGAAAGTATTATTTAAAACAGATTGAATATGTGGATCGAAAATTAGCTGGATTATATCAATATATTGAAAATAATTTTGAAGAAAATGAAATTGTAATCACTTTATTTGCAGATCATGGGCAGGGTTATTTAGTTCGCCCGGAAGAGGAATTTTTGTGCGATGAAAGAACAAAGATTGCATTTATGACCAAAGGCGGCGGGGTAAGTGGAAAAACAGAGGAATTAATCTCAGCATGTGATTATACACCAATTATATGTAAACTGGCAGGAATAGAATATAATTACGAGAATACAGATGCCTCACTGCCTGTAGTGTATGGGGGTGAAAAAGAAAGAGAGTTTACTGTAACAGAAAGCATACATGTAGGAGATCCGTATCAGATCTTGCTTAATGGAAGAGATTTTACTTTTTATCTGAAGGGAATAGAAAAAGTCACATCAGAATGTAGAGTCCCACTCGATACATATGAAGTGAAATTATCAGATAAAAATGGCAATATACTTCATGATAAAGACAAAATAAATTATTACACCAAATGGTGTTTGGATCATATAGGTTCGTGCAGAATATATAATAATTAACATGAGGAGCAATACGTAATGGGCAAAGGTACATTATATTGGATCACAGGCTTATCTGGAGCTGGAAAAACAACAATTGGAAATGCGCTATATTATGAACTAAAGAAAAAGCAGGATAACCTCATTATTTTAGATGGAGATATTTTAAAAAAATTAGTCGGTAATTCGTTGGGATATTCACAGAGCGATCGTAAGAAACGTGCCTATTATTATTCTAATCTGTGCAAAACATTAACCGATCAAGGCATATCAGTTGTTATCTGTACAATCGCCATGTATGATGAAGTCAGAGATTGGAATAGAGCCAATATAGAGAAATATGTTGAAATTTTTTTGAATGTTAACAAAGATATATTGATGAAACGGGATCGCAAAGGATTATATTCTGGACAATCGGCAGGAAAAATAGAGAATGTTGCAGGAATGGATCAGGATGTGGAATTTCCAAAAAATCCGGACATTATTATTGAAAATGATGGAACTATTACAATTTCAGATTGTGTGAATAAAATCATGGAATATAAAGTGAATGTGAAGGACACATTTGATAGGGATGTAAATTATTGGAATCAATATTATCTAAGGAAAGAAAAAGAGATACAGGAACCAAGCGATTTTGCAAAATTTGTTTTGCCATATATGGAAACACACAAAAAAATTATGGATATTGGTTGCGGAAATGGTAGAGACAGTATCTATTTTTCACAAAATGGATTAGAAGTTACAGGGGTAGATGCATCAGAAGAGGCTATATCTCATCTAAATCAATACAATATGAAAAACAGTATGTTCGTATGTGATGATTTTGTAACATGTAAAGCATTATATCAGGTTCAGTATGATTATTTCTATAGTAGATGGACAATTCATGCAGTATCTGAAAAACAGGAATGGGAACTATTAAAAAATGTATCATCGGCAATTAAGAAAAAAGGATTATTTTTTATTGAAGTCAGAAGTATTAAAGATGATTTGTTTGGAAAAGGGACAAAAATTGCAAAAAATACGTATTCATATAATGACCATTTCAGACGTTTTATTGTAAGGAAGGAACTAGAGGAAAAGTTGGAGAAACTAGAGTTCGAAATAATATATGAAAAAGAAGATAAAGGTCTTTCGAAGACAACAGTATCTGATCCGGTTTTAATTCGAATAATTGCAAGGAAAAGATGATGAAGACAAGAATTTTTGTTATGACTCACAAAAAATTTAATCCTCCTAATAATCCGATATATATACCGCTTCAAGTAGGAGCTGCTTTGAATCTTGATCTGGGATATATGAGAGATGATGTTGGAGATTCTATATCAGCGTTGAATCCCTATTATGGAGAACTCACAGGAATGTATTGGTTATGGAAAAACTATCATGATGCAGATTTGATAGGAATATGCCATTATAGGCGTTTCTTTTTTAATGAAAGAGGGACACTTATGACGCAGGAAGAATATGAAACGGCATTGCAGGATGCAGATGTGATGGTTTCAAATTGCATACATGCACCAACATCTTATTTGGAATATTTTGGAAATTCCCATAATGTTAAGGATATGCTTCTTGCAGGAGATATAATCAAGATACTTTTTCCTGAGGACACACAGGCATTTGAAGAAGTAATGCATCAAGATAAGTATTATTTTGGAAATTTATGTGTTATGAGAAAGAGTTTGTTTGATGCATACTGTGATTGGCTTTTTACAATTTTTTTTGAAATGGAAAAATATATAGATGTAAGCAGTTATGATGATTATCATAAAAGGATATTTGGGTTTCTATCAGAGGAACTTCTGATGGTTTACATAACATCTAAGAAATTGAAAATCATAGAAGGACATGTCGGCATTACAGCAGAGAAGGCGGAAACGGTTGAATTTAAGCTTGCAATGGTACAATTAGTCAGAACCGGACAATTTACGGAAGCAAGAAAGCTGTTTTATGATTTTCTAAAATTAAGACCTGATGTACAATTAGAATTGTCAGATATAAAAAATGAAATACCAGATATTGAGCTAATTCTTTTTATTTTAGAAAAGGAAAAAGAAGAGGGAATTAATGGAATGTACAAAGTATCACACGAACTGCCGGAACTAATCATACATTTCAGAAAAACAAAAACAATATTAAAAAATTATAAAAAGGAAGGAAGTCTAAATGATTTGGCAAAACAATATTTGACTTGCAATTATGTATCGGATGTTATGAAAAATTTAATTTTACTGAATATAGATTAATGTAGAGCAGAAGAAAAATGAGTAATAAAGATAAAATAATAACAGAGCTTTTAGAAAAAACACAACAAATGCAGGAACATATGGAATTACAGGAAAAAACCATTCAAATTCTGTTAAGGTCAAATAAACAAATAATAGATTGGGTTGATGATATTGTCAAAGATCAAGAGCATTTTAGGGAAAACTATTTTTTTGAGATTTCTGACCCGAGGTTGAAGGAAGAAGTAACAGAATATTGGTATCCGAATATTGCATCAGTAGAAGAAACTTTGAATGAGATTATTAATCATGGAAAGTCTATTGCAAGATTTGGAGATGGTGAATTTGCCACAATTTATGGGCAGGTACGTCACAAGTTCCAAACGGAACAGGATGACAGGCTTGCAGCACGATTGTTGGACGTCCTTGCGTCGGAAGATGACAGATTAATGGTTGCAATTGCAGATAATTATGGCAGTCTGGAACGCTATAGTGAGCAGGCAAAAAGAGAGATTCGTTTTTATTTGACAAGACAGGTCAGAAAAGAGCATTTACAGATATTGAAAAGAGATAGAAAATATTATAATGCATATGTTACAAGACCATATGTTATGTATAATGATTCAAAAACGGATTGCTCACAAAAAAGATTTGAAAATTTAAAAAAAATCTGGGCAGATAGAACATGTGTATTTATAGAGGGAAAATATACAGCACTTGGAGTAGGAAATGATTTGTTTTCAGTGGCAGAGTCTATACAGAGAATCATTGGTCCGGCAGAAAATGCTTTTCACGCATATGACAAAATATTAGAATGCTGCAAGGAGCAAGCGAAAGATAAATTATTTTTATTGGCACTTGGCCCAACAGCTACAGTATTAGCATATGATTTGTGTAAGATGGGATATCAGGCGGTAGATATTGGTCATATAGATTTGGAATATGAGTGGTTTTTAAAAGGACAGGGATGCCGGACTGAAATTGTTGGTAAATATAATAATGAACTGGCAGGGGGAGACAAGCCAGTAGAAATTCAGGATAAACAATATCAGTCACAAATTATAGCAGATTTTTCATAAAAGGATAGGCATTTTATATGAATATTTTATTTTATCGGTACAACAGTATATGCGAACCGGATATGATTGAGGTATTAGGAAGATATTCAAATAGCATCGACGAAATAACAATTGAAATGGATGATAAAAACATTTCATCTAAGGAATGCCTTTGTGCATTAAGTAGTGCGTTACAACAAAAAAAATATGATTTTGTTTTTAGTATAAATTTCTTTCCTGTCATTTCGGAGGTTTGTAATATATTTAAAATACGGTATGTTTGTTGGATTGTTGATAGTCCGGTTATGGAATTATATTCCCACTCGATTCGAAACTCATGTAATAGAATTTTTCTTTTTGACTATGCATTATATGAGGAGTTTTATCAGGAAAATCCAGCATGTATTTACTATTTGCCTTTAGGATCAAATTATCACCGGATAGATAACCTTATAGGTACAATTACGAAAGAAGACAAAACTAGATTTTCAGCAGATATTTCTTTTGTAGGCTCACTTTATACGGAGAAATGTCCATACAATCATTTGAAGGAAGATGGCTCTTATTTAAAGGGATATTTGGATGGATTGATTGAGGCGCAGTTAAAAGTATATGGATATAATTTTCTGGAGGAATGTCTGACAGATCAGATTGTCGCTGAATTTAAAAATAAGATACCATTTTATCAGTTCCCGGAGAAGTCAAACCACAATGATAAAGCGGCAATGGCGCATTTGTATCTTGGAAATAAAGTGACAGAACAGGAGCGGCTGCGTTTGCTTGGTTTGGTCTCAACGTATTTTAAACTTGATTTGTATACAGGGAGTGATATAGCATCATTACCTAATGTAAATGCGAGAGGATTGGCAAAATCAATGACGGAAATGCCCAAAATCTTCCACCTCTCAAAAATTAATTTGAATTTCACGTCAAAACCTATTAGAAGTGGGTTGCCATTGCGTATATGGGATATTATGAGTGCAGGTGGTTTTGTATTAACTAATTTTCAGACAGAAATCCCGGAATATTTTGAAATCGGAAAAGAGATAGAAACATTTTCAAGTCAGGAAGAACTATTGGATAAGATCACATATTACCTTGAGCATGAGGAAGAACGAAAACAGATTGCATCTAATGGTTATGAACGAGCCAAGAGACAGTATTCATTGGATATAAGAATAGGGCAAATGCTTGATAGCATATAAAAATATTTAATAGAATTTGCAGGAACTAATTACGATAAATTATAAAAATGGGAGATAAACTATGTTTGAGTATGATAAGATTTGTGAATTTGAAAAGCCATATATAATTGCAGAAATAGGTTCAAATCACAACGGAGATATGAATTTGGCAAAAAAAATGATTGATGAGGCAAAAAGATGCGGTGCAGATTGTGTTAAGTTCCAGTCATGGTCTAAGGATACGATTTTTTCTGAAAAAGTATATCAAGATAATTATTTTCTGAAAGATGACTATCGGAATCGTACGGATTATACATTAAAGGAAATTGTAGATGAGTATAGCATTAATAGGGAGGATCATTATTTACTAAATGAGTATTGCAAAAAAGTGGGGATAGATTTTAATTCAACACCGTTTTCTAAGTCAGAAGTAGATTTGCTTGTAGATGAGTTAGATGTACCATTTATTAAAATTGCATCTATGGATTTAAATAATATACCATTTCTTACATATGTGGCAGGAAGAGGGAAACCTGTTGTAATTAGTACTGGCTTGTGTGGATTGGCAGATGTTAGTGATGCTGTTGAGTGTCTTCAAAAAAATGGTTGTCAAAAAATTATTCTGCTCCACTGTGTATCTATTTATCCTCCAGCAGACGACATGGTAAATCTTAATAATATAGATATGCTCCGGAATACTTTTGGATGTAAAGTTGGTTATTCTGACCATACAATAGGAACAGTGGCACCACTGTTGGCTATGGCGAAGGGAGTATGTATTATTGAAAAACATTTTACTCTGGATAAAAGTATGGTTGGGTGGGATCATAAAGTATCTGCAAATCCGGAAGAATTAAAGGTTATTTGCAATGCTGCAAAAGTTGGATATAAGATGCTTGGAAGTTATCAAAAAATTGTGAATGAGGATGAGGAGAGACGTAACGCATTTAAGAGGAGTATTGTAGCTGCACGCAAAATCAAATGTGGAGAGATTATAACTGAGGATGATATTGATTTCAAGCGCCCAGGTACAGGAATAGAGCCGAAGTATTATTCATTTATTGTAGGGAGAAGAGCAACGAGAGATATTCAAAAAGACTGTATTTTGAGTAGAGAAGATTTTTGACTAGACTGGAGAAAGCAATGAAGACAGCGGTAGGAAGTGTTATCTTTGAAGGTGCAGAGAAATATTTGAGAGATTTTTTTTTGTCATTAGAGAGGCAAACTGATCAGGATTTTTCTATTATTATAATAAATGATAATATTTCATCAGAACATCTAGACCAGATAATCAGACAGGTATCACCCAATATTAAAGAAAGACTGAGTATTGTTGATAGAACTCAAAGTAAACTAAATCCGGCAGCGCTCAGGGTAGAATTGCTTCGGGAAGCTTTCTATAAGGATATAGATTTATTGATTATGTTGGATTGTGATGACAAGGCATCATGCAACAGAGTGTGCTGTGTAAAAGAACAGTTAGATCCTGCATATACATTTTTTTATAATGAATTATTAGATTTTAATGGTAAATCAATTATGAAAGAGCTTCCGGATTATACGAAGAATTATAGAGATATTGGACAAAGTAATTATCTTGGAATATCTAATGGAGCAATTTTTCTGAAGGGGATATCTCAGGCTTTTATCGAATCATTAGGGGAAGTTGAAACCAGAATTTTTGACTGGTATCTATATTCACGGCTATTACTGAATAAAAAAAAAGGGAAAAAGATTAATGGGTGTTATACTTACTATAGAATATATGAAGCCAATTTAGCTGGAAAATGTGAATGGAGCAGACAGGCAGTAAAAAAAGAAATTGAAATAAAAAAAGAACATTACAGACTTCTGACCCCATATGCTAACTATTATAAAAAATTGTTGCAAGTTTATAGCAGTACTTGCACAGAGCAATTTACAGAACAATTTGCAGACCAAGAGATGACAGGATATTGGTGGAGTCTGACAAATATTCAATTAGAGGAGGAACGATAATAAAATGATAGCATTGATACCTGCCCGTGGAGGATCAAAGGGATTACCGGGGAAAAATATAAAGAGTCTGTGCGGAAAACCACTAATTGCATACACAATTCAGGCGGCTTTAAATGCAAGTGGAATAAATCAAGTAGTTGTGACAACGGATAGTGAGGAGATTGCAGAAATTTCTAGGCAATATGGGGCAGAAGTACCTTTTTTACGTCCAAATGAGCTTGCCGAAGATACTTCAAGTGCTGTTGATGTATATTTGCATGCAATTGATTTTTTACAGAAAAAAACTGGAAAAGAAATTCAAAAATTTATGGTACTTCTTCCAACCGCTCCGCTGAGAGAAGCGAAAGATATAGAGCAGGCAATAAAGTATTTTTTTTCAAAGAAAGCAGAGACATTAATTTCAATGAAAGAAGCCGAAATTCCTATTAGTTGGTATTATGGTATGGATGAGCAGGGGCGAATTAAGAATCTGGGATTTGATGAACAAAATGCAGTTGAAAATCGGCAGTCAAATAGGACATATTATATTCCAAATGGTGCAATTTATATATTGGATACCAAGTTATTAAGAGAAAGGCATACCTACTATTCAGATAACACGGTAGCATATTTAATGCCACAAGAGAAATCAGTGGATATTGATTGTGAATTTGATTTTAAAATGGCAGAGCTACTTCTTTCGCAGAATTAAGTTAATAGTGAGAAAATAACAGTTAAATTATTAGGATGGTAAAAGTGCATAGAATAAATAATTATATCGAAGCTCGATAGCTTTGCTAGAATGAGGATCAAAGCAAATATAGTTGATGTGAAGTTTAGGCTATCATGGATTGATGGGATGAGAACATGGAGGTTTATCTATGGACGTAGAGCAGTTAATGACATTTCTGATTTCTCCAGAGCGTACAATTGTAGAAGCAATGGAGAAGATTGATGAAAATGGACGTAGGATTCTTTTTGTTACCAATACAGATAGAAAATTAATAGGGGCGATTACCGATGGAGATATCCGCCGCTGGCTGATCCGCACGGGAGAACTGAAAGCTCCGGTATCCGGTCTGATGAATACCGAACCTAAGAGAATTTCCAGGAAAGAGCATGCAAAAGCACATGAGGTTATGGTGCAGCATTCCATCACGGCGCTTCCGGTTGTCACCACAAAAGGCGTGGTATCTGACATTTTGTTCCGGGATGAGCAGGTGGCAAAAAAGAAAAAGCCGCAGGGGATTTTAAAAGAGGTTCCGGTCGTGATTATGGCGGGCGGAAAAGGGACACGTTTATATCCGTATACCAAAATTCTTCCGAAACCGCTGATCCCGATTGGAGATATTCCGATCATGGAGCGGATCATCGGGAAATTCTGTGAGTTTGGAACGACACAGTTTTATGCGACAGTCAATTACCGCAAAAATATGATTCGCTCCTATTTCTCCGAGATTTCAAAAAACTATTCTCTTGAATATGTCGAGGAGGATAAACCACTTGGCACAGCGGGAAGTTTACAGTTGATCAAAGAGGAGTTTTCCCGGCCGTTTATTGTGACCAACTGTGACATTTTGATTCATGCGGATTATGAAGATATTTACCGCTATCATAAAGAGGCGGGAAATGAACTTACGATTGTCTGGCAGACAAGCTTTTGGCAGAAAACCGCCGGGTGGGAATGTATCCGATCAGCGAGGATTCCTTCCTGGATATGGGTGAGTTTGAGGAAATGCACCGTATGGAAGAAAAACTGAATTTGAAATCTGAGTAACAATTGGAAACAGAAAGGACATATAGAGCAATGAAAAAAGTATTAGTAACCGGAGCAGACGGTTTTATCGGAAGCCATCTGACCGAGAGCCTTCTGGAAAAAGGCTATGACGTAAAAGCATTTGTATATTACAATTCTTTCA
>OHMK01000961.1_pt1 | contig 10206 bp, 9 predicted proteins | sample 1569291 | NCBI WGS metagenome assembly OHMK01 (sample SAMEA3879517, study PRJEB24766) | human gut metagenome | biome: human-associated habitat; feature: feces | place: USA | collected 1985/1987 | reverse complement strand
CAGGGTACGAGGTACTGGCACTGGGTATCGTGTGGGTTGTATCTTTGATTATGGTTTGTAATTATGTGCCATATGTGTATAATAAACTTGATATCGTATGGCGAAAACGGGAGCAGGAAACGCTGCAAAAATTACAGGCGGAAAGTCAGATGCATTATGCAGCACTTGCAAAACAGCCATTTGTCTATGGACAGAACCTGAGTGGAAATGTTACACTAGATGCAGTCGTGGCGGATTATGCGAAGCGTGCACAGGCACGTGCGCTGCTGTTTGAGGCAGTCGTGGAACCGCTGCAATGTACGGATAAGGCGGAACTGGATGTAACGGTAATTGTGGATGCGATGCTGGAGACGGCATTTGCAGGAGTTGTTGAAGAGGCGGACGCATTTGTACAGCTTACAGTGAGTGAGCGGAAGGGCAGTTTGTTTCTGGATGTTGACTATGTGACGGGAAAACGAGTACCGCACAAAAAGGAACAGGCACTTGCGGATGCACTGATCGGCAAATATGATGGCAGTAAACAACTGCGGAAAAAAGGAAGAGAACGGCAGATCTGTGTGTTGCTTCCGCAGTCTACGGTTCGCCGCTGAAAGAGAAATACGAAGGAACGGAACGATTATTACGATGAAGATTATTATATGTGATGATGAACGAATGGATGCCGAGCGCGCGAAAATAATATTACTTTCCTGCAAATGTGTTCAGGAGGAAGACATTACGATTCTTACACCACAGGAGATGCATCTGGGACTGGAGGTGCAGGATATAAAATGTGATATTGCGATTATGGATATCGAGTATGAAAACCGGCAGTTCAACGGGATTACATTAAGCAAAGAGTTAAATAAAAAGCTGCCGCTGTGCCAGATCATCTATCTGACATGGGTATTGGAATTTGCACCGGAAGTGTATGATACGATCCACTGCTATTTTGTGTTAAAGCAAAACGAGGAGAAGATGTTGCCGCGTGCGATGGAAAAGGCGATACAGATTTATTGTGATCAGGAAGACCATGAAATTATTGAACTTAGAAATCATGGAAAGATGATGTATATCCGGCAGGCAGATATTATATATGCCGAGAGACAGGATCGGATTGTGCAGATTCACACAGCACAGGGAACGTACCAATGTTATCAGTCATTGACGAAGATTATGAAACTTCTCGGAAGAAATTTCCTGCGCTGTCATGGCGGATATGTTGTGAATTATAATTATATTGATACTGTGATGCGGGAAAGCGTGATTTTGTCAAATGGTACGGAGATTCCGATTGGACGGACATACCGGACATCATTTCATGAACAGTACATGCGTATGGTAGAACAGCATGTGTAATACAGATACAGGGAGAAATGCAAATGGAAAAAACAGTGGGGATTGGACTGTTTGCCTTGCTGGTTGTGGGCGTTGCCTTTGTGCAGGTGCATTATTACCGGGAGCGGCAGCGGGCAAAGGCAGAGTGTGAACGGCTGGAGCAAAGCATCGGGCAGATGCAGAAGCAATATGTCGATGTGGTAAAACAGAACCAGTCATATCGCCAGATGAATCATGAATTAAAAAAGTATCAGTGGCTTGTACAGGTTATGCGTGAGAATATGGGAACGGTCACGCATGGACAGTTGCTGGAGCTTGTATTGCAGAAGAAAATACAGGAAGCAGAGCATAAACAGATCACTTGTGATGTGCAGGGAACCTTAAATGGAAATCTGCGTATGGACGAGATGTCGCTGGTCAGCCTCGTGATGAATCTGCTGGACAATGCGATCGAAGCATGTGTGCAGACGGAGACCAGACAGATTCAGGTTGTGATCGCAGAAGATCCTGCGGCGCAGATGCTGGAATTGAAATTACAGAACTCAAAGAACAGCAGTCAGAAGCTGCATGCGAATGAAGCAGGAATAGGATATCAGACGACAAAAGAGGATCGCGGCTCGCATGGGTATGGAACACAGATCATCCAGCGGATCGTCGATGAAAATGGTGGTACAATTCGGTATGTGGATGCCGGGGATACCATGCAGATCACCTGCAGACTCTGTATGGAAGATAAAAAGCTTTTGAGCGAGGGATAACGTATGACACAGGATGAATTTAGCTGCCTCTATGAGGAGAATTCATTTACATGTATTATAAAAAAGGGGCTGGCGATGCTGGATGGTGACCGCATCCGAATCGAGCATATCGACAGCGATATGGAAGTTCTGACCATCCCGGATGAGCTTCCGGTTACGCTGTTTGATATACAGGGAAGAAGCTACACGCGCATCCTTCCAGTTTCCGAGCTTGGGAAAAAGGCGTGTTATGAGAAGAAAAATTTAAAGCAGGTGCGCCTTGGAAAAAATTTTCGATTTCTGGATGACTATGCGTTTGCACGCTGTGAACATCTGACAGAGGTTGTGGCAGAGGGCATCGATGGATTTGCTGACCTGCGTCTTGGCAATGGCGTGTTTGATGATTGTGGAAGCCTGGAGATTTTAGCACTCGACGGTGACCGGGAAGCGAAAATTGCAAGGCTGCTTGCAGCTGTACCACGGTTCCTGAAAGCGGAGGATCTGTTGACAGGCGGCGAGATCGGGACGGACGCATGGTATGAGCGTTGGGATTTTGCCCTGCGTGCCTTTTTGAAGGAAGACGATGTTGCGGGCTACATGCAGGCAGTGCTTTTTGGCAAGCGGAAGTTCGCAGACCGGGAAGCGTACATTGCCTATGTGCAGGAGGCAAAGCGCGCATTGTGCAGACTGCGGTTGGAATACGGAGAAGAATTGCAGGCATTTGCCCGGAAACAGTGTGAGGAGTATCTGGGAGAAATGCGGCAGGTATAACGGGTACGAAGAAACAATGATTTAGGAATTGTAAGATCTGGTTTTTATACAGGAAGGAAGATGGCATGTCTAAATTTACAAAGCAGGCGATCATGGATGGATTTATTGAATTGTCCAAGCAGATGCCGATCGATAAGATTACTGTAAAAAAAGTAACCGATTATATCGGAATTACACGGAATACATTTTACTATCACTATCAGGATATCTATGCACTGTTAGAGGAGATTGTCGTCACAAAGGCGAAGAAATTATTTGTCTTAGATGAGGACAATCTGGAGAACTCGTGGAAGAGTAACCTGCGTTTCATGGGACAGTATGGAAAGAAGAACGAAAACTTTATAAGAAACCTCTACCAGTCAATGGGACGGGACTCGTTTGGTGACCAGCTGTTAGAAATCAGCTATGGCTCCATTTACCGGAGCGTGCAGGCGTACGCAGAAAAAGAGATGGTGCAAAATCCGGACATCACATACAAGGAACAGGCAATCAAGGATACATCTTATATACTCGCGAAGATGCTTTCGGAAAATGCAGTTGAATGGATACGCGGTCGTGTGGAACAGGATCCGGTCGCACTGATGGAGAAAGCGATAGCCGCGGTGGACGGCGTCGGACAGGTGCTGTTGAATAATTTGAACAAGAATTATAATAATAAATAAGCAGAGAAGAATCAGGAGGGTATATACATGGCAGGATCTCATATTGCAATCCCGACAATCTTGAAGATTGGGAGCGGAACACTTGGAAACGTAGGAAAATATCTGCAGTCAAGCGGATTTAAGAAAGCGGTTGTATTCTTTGGAAATGGACTTGTGGAGATGTTCGGAAAGACGGTAATGGATTCCCTTTCCGAGGCGGATATCGAGGTGCTTTCGTATTGTGAGCTTGACACAACGGATATCAAGGATATCATCGATCTGGCATTTACAATCGACGCGAAGACACAGGTGATCTTAGGCATCGGCGGCGGCAAGGTCATTGATGCCGGAAAATATGCCGCTTATCTGCGGAAGCTTCCGTTTATCAGCATGCCGACATCGGCATCGAGTGATGGATTTTCTTCGGCAAGTGCATCACTTCTGGTAAATGGCAAGCGTACGTCTGTGCCAGCACGCATGGCATATGGAATCGTGGTGGATACGGATGTATTGAAGTCCGCACCGACGAAGTTCTTATATTCCGGTATCGGTGATATGGTATCGAAGATCACAGCACTGTACGACTGGATTTTTGAGGCGGAGCATGGCGTGTCCGAGGTGAATGATTTCGCGGTAATGATTGCGAAGAAGGCGGTCAACAGCTTCGTGCGGACACCATTTGAGAGTATTCAGGATAACCTCTTCCTGAAGGAGCTGGTTGATTCGCTGGCGATGAGCGGAATTGCAAATGAGATCGCAGGTGGCAGTGCGCCGACGAGCGGTAGTGAGCATCTGATCTCCCATGCGCTGGATAAGCTGCTGGAGGTGCCACAGCTCCACGGTGTGCAGGTTGGAATCGCCACCTATGTGATGGCAGTTGTACAGGATCACCGGTATGTGCGTGTCAATAAGATCTTCGAGGATACCGGATTCTGGGATTTCGTATCGACACTTGGCTTGAATCGCGCAGACTACGAGTCGGCAATCGATATGGCACCGCAGATCAAGCCGAATCGTTACACATATCTGCATGAAGCAAAGTACCGGGAGAAGGCGAAACAGGTGCTTCGCGAAGATCCGGTGATGAAGCGGGTATTTGGTGAATAAGAACAATTAAAAAAAGTTGTGCAAATTAGGCGGAATGTGTAAAAAATATACACATTCCGTTTTTTGACACTTGTAGGAACTTGGAATATATGCGAAAATAACACAGTGCTTTTCTACGCGTATACCAATGTTAATTAGATGTATGCAGGGAGAACACAACAAAATTAGAAGATAAAGTGTGAGCGAAGATGAAGATACTTTTGATTAACGGAAGCTTGCGTGGAGAGTATAGCTCCTCCCTCAAAGTTGCCCATGCATTTGTCAAAGGCATGGTGGAAGAATATGGAGCGGACACGGAAGTCTGTGAGGTAGCTGCGGCAGATGGTGATGGACAGCGATATCATTGTTGAGAGCTTTCCGCTTTATTTCTTTGGACTGCCTTCAAAGCTGAAGGCATTTACGGATCGTATGATCTGCTATGTACAGGAGTATCGCGGGAATCCGGGCGATGAGGAGAATCATCGGTTCCTGCATAACATGCGGTATCCGGAGCTCGAAAAGAAGAAACTGATTTTAGTATCCACATGCGGCTATGAGGTGACAGACAACTGTTACGATGCCGTGTTTGCAGAGTTTGACCGGATCTGCGGCGAGGGAAAATACACAACGGTGCTGGCACCGCAGGGGGGTCCACTCTCAGAGCAGGGGTTTGCAGAGAAGGTGGCACGCTATCTGGAGAAATTCAAAGAGGCTGGTCACGAATATGCAAGGGAAGGCTGTTTATCGGAACGTACGTGGAACAAGCTGCAGCGACCGTTGCTTGGACACAGTACATTCGAGATGGCAATCAATATGAACTGGGACAACCCGGAGGTTGGACCTTACGGAAAGCTGGTGTAGAACGTGGAGATACTAAAGAGATTTGCAGCGAAGCTTGCCTTTGCGATCGCGAATGGCGTAATCCGTATCCTGTACCCGCCCAAGGTAACGTGGGAAGACAAAAAGGCAACGAAAGATGCGTTGAAAAAAGGCAACTGTGTTGTTTATTCCAATCACACAAGTCATGTGGATGGGTTCTATATGACACGACTGTTTGGTAAATATAGGGTACATACCTTTGTTGCGCGGGACTGGTATGATAAGAAGAAGATTAACTGGTTGTTCCGCAATCTTCCATATATCCCAATGAACCGTCAGGAGATGGATACAAGCTGGCTGTCGATGGGATTGGAGAAGATGAATGAGGGCTGCCCGATCTACATATTCCCGGAAGGACATACGAGCCATACCGGAGTGATGGATGAATTCAAGCTAGGATTTCTGATGCTTGCGAGACAGGCACAGGCGCAGGTTGTACCAGTTGTGATCGACGGCGAATTTAAGGTCTTCCATCGCATGCACATTATCGTCGGCAAGCCGGTCGAGATGGATTTAAACGAAGAAGGCAGACCATCGGTTGTCCTCAAAAAATATGCAGGCGTCTGCAGAGACAGGATCTATGAGTTGCGTGATACCTACGGTGTGAAGAAACAATCATGATATTTGGAGTGGAAACACTCTTAAAATATACCCGTTGATTCGGGGTAAAATATAAGAAAAGGAAGGATACATAGAATGAACGAAAAAGAGTTAGAAATCGCTGAGAACATTAAAGGAATGCTTTCAAAGAATCTTAGAATCCCTGAGGAAGAATTAGATTATGAAGTTCCATTGTTTGGTGATGGAATTGGACTTGATTCTGTTGATTCCCTGGAGATTATCGCTTGTATCGATTCTGCTTACGGCGTAGCTATGACAGGTGTTGCAAAGGAGCACTTCTACAACATCGAGAGCCTTACAAAGTACGTTGTAGCAAATATGTAATAGCAAGTCATACAAAGAGGGCTGTCCCGAAAGGAAACTTTGGGGCAGCCCTGTGTATTCTGAACAGGTAGATAGGAAACGCGCGAATGCGTGGTGGCATATAAAGGAGATAAAAATGGATAAGATTACAAATACACGTTGCGTTGTAACCGGACTTGGCATGATCAGCGCAATCGGAAATAACGTAGATGAGTGCTTCGCAAATGCACTGGCTGGAAAAACAGGAATTGATAAGGTAGCATCTGTTGATACAACCGACTGCTATGCAAACCTTGGTGCAGAAGTACACTGCGATACACTGGATGAGATCGATGAGGCAAAGGATGTTGACCGTGTCAGCAAGCTCTGCCTGAAGGCTTCCAAGGAAGCACTCGATGATGCAGGTCTTGTGATCGATGAGAGTAATGCCGGTCGTGTCGGTGTTGTCATGGGAAGCTGCGTCGGTGGTGTTGTCAGTGTAGAAAATTATGTAACAAAGGGTGAGCATGCAGAGGATATCAACAAGATGACGATTGCCTCGATTGCAAACCATGTAGCAAATATGGCAGGCGCAAAGGGTGTTGTCACAAACGTTGGTAATGCCTGCGCAGCAAGTACGATCAGTATTGCTTATGCGTGTGAGTTGATCCGTGCCGGTGTGGCAGATGCGTTTATCGTTGGTGGTGCCGATGCATTTGCATCTGTTCCATTTTCAGGCTTCTTAGCTCTTCATGCGCTTTCTGAGCAGGCATGTTCGCCATTTAACCACAGCAACGGTATCACACTTGGTGAAGGTTCTGGTGCGATCATCGTGGAGAGCTATGAGCATGCAAAGAAGAGAAATGCGAAGATCTACTGTGACGTGCTTTCAGCAGGAATCAGCAGTGATGCCCATCATATCACAGCACCACGTCCGGACGGACTTGGACAGATGTATGCGATTCGCGAGGCAATTGAGAAGTCAGGCATCGAGCCAAAGGATGTTGCATATGTAAATGCACACGGAACAGGAACCGCCAAGAACGACGAGGCAGAATTCCTCTCCTTACATACAATCTTTGATGAGACAAATCCAGACTTAAGCGTCAGCTCTACAAAGGCAATGGTTGGCCACTGCTTAGGTGCAGCCGGTGCGATCGAGGCAGTTTTCGCAATCAAGGCTCTGACAGAGAACAAGATTCCACCAACGATCGGATATTCTGAGGAGGATATCGAGGCGCTCGGTGAGAAGGCAGGCACATTCGATTTCATGCCGAATACAATGAAGGAAAAGGATTTGCACTATGTAATGTCTAACTCCTTTGCATTTGGCGGAAGCAATGCAAGTATCATCTTCTCGAAGGAGCCGGGCAATGTGAAGGAAACTGAGAACGATGAGAAGGTTTATATCACAGGTCTTGGTATCGTCAGCCCACTTGGAAATGGCGTTGCCAACTATATCGATAAGGTCAATGCACAGACAAAGCCGGAAGCAGCGTCTGTACATGCAAATGTTGGAAAAGAAGATTACGATAAATATGGTTTGAAGATGGCATTCTACAGAAAGCTCGACAAGTTCAGTCTGATGCAGGTCATCTCTGGTCTTGAGGCACTGCAGGAAGCAGGCATCAAGGTAACAGAGGAGAATGCAGAAGAGCTTGGTATGATCGTCGGAACCGGTGATGGCCCACTTACAACCGTATATGAGTTCCAGGAGCACATTTCTGAGAATGGAACAACAGCAGGTTCTGCCTTCAACTTCCCGAACACCGTTTACAATGCAGCAGGTGGATACCTCTCGATCAAGACAGGTATGCGTGGCTATAACGTAACAGTGACAAACGGCGCACAGTCTGGTATGAGCAGCTTGTGCTATGCATATAACGAGATCAAGCAGAACCGCGGCAAGGCAATGCTTGCAACTGGTACCGATGAGAACAGCGAGGTTATGGAGAAGCTCTATGCGAAGCTTGGCAAGGTAGCCGGAGATGTGAAGCAGGCATACGCTGGCGGTGACGGATTCGTGCTTGCCGATGGTAGTACGAGTATCGCACTTGAGAACGAGACATACGCAGCAAGCCACAATGCGAAGAAGTACGCAGAGGTATGTGGTTACGCCATGACACACGAAGGCGTTGCTTACGGTGATGTCGCAGGTACCGAAAAGGGACTGATGAACGCCATCGTAGATGCAGCCGCTATGGCAGGCATCACATTGGATCAGATTGATGCCGTTTACGGATTCGCAAATGGTGCCGACGAAGTCGACACATTGGAGCGCCATGTGTACGAAGAAATTTTCGCAGGAAAGGTTCCTGTACATCAGGTCAGAGATTATACAGGTGAAGGCAGAGCTGCAAGCTCCGCACTGTCTGTTGCACATGCTGCACTTACACTGTCCGGAGATCTTGCCACAAGACAGAATGCTTACTATGTAACAACCGAAGAGGTAACGAAGGAAGTTGTCGACACATCCGCATACAAGTATGTACTCGCAACAAGCTGTGCCATCGGTGGCAGCTATGCCGCAGTCATCTTAAAGAAAGTGGCATAGTATGGATTATAAAAAGATAATTATAGAGGCAATTGCGAACAAAAAGATAAAGTGAATTATATATTTCCAGTTTGTTTCATGAACATATACGATATGTTTGAATATTAGAAGTTCTTAATGTTCTGTAATAATATTAGCCATGTTTGAACACGATGTTCAAACAAGCCGTCATTGAGCCATGGATGGCGAATTGACGGCGGTGGCGCATATTATAGATACATATATCAGAACATTTAGAACTTCTTAGATTCAATACATTGTATATGGAATGAACAAACTGGAAATATATATTCGAGATATGTGGGGTTCGCAGTTGTAGAATATACAGAATAAAGGAGAAAAACATGACAAATGGTAAAGTAGCGCTTGTCACAGGCGCATCCCGCGGAATCGGGCGCGCATGTGCGATCAAGCTTGGAGAGGCTGGCTACAAGGTAGCCGTCAACTATAATTCAAACGAAGCAGCTGCAAATGAAGTCGTAGAGAAGATCAAGGCAGCCGGAAGCGAAGCCGTTGCCATCAAGGCAAACGTATCCGATCTTGCCGAAGTAAAGACAATGATGCGTGAGGTCATAAACACATTTGGACAGTTAGACGTCCTTGTCAACAACGCTGGAATCGTAAAGGATGAATTTGTCCTGATGATGAACCCGGATACGATTGATCAGTGTCTCGACCTGAACATCAAGGGATACATGTACTGTACCCAGCAGGCAGTTTTGAAGATGTTCTCGAAGAAACAGGGCGTGATCGTGAATGTATCATCCGTAAGTTCCAAGCTTGCAGTACCGGGACAGAGTGTATACAGCGCAACGAAAGGCGCTGTGAACTCCATGACAGCCACGATGGCAAAGGAACTTGCACCATATGGAATCCGCGTCAATGCAGTGGCACCGGGCTTTATCGCAACCGATATGGTAGAGGCATTGCCGGAAGATAAGAAGGAAGAATATTTAAAGGATATTCCGATGAAGCGGTTTGGTACAGCCGAGGAAATCGGTGATGTAGTTACGATGCTTGCCGGACCTGCATGCTCCTACATGACAGGGCAGGTCATTGTATTGGATGGAGGACTGAGCCTGTAATGATGAATATTAACGAAGTACAAAAAAGAATCAAGCAGCGCCCACCGTTCCAGATGATCGAGAAGGTTTTAGAGGTGGAAGACGGCGAATATGCAAAGGGAATCAAATGCGTTTCCGTGAATGAACCATATTTTGCAGGACACTTTCCGGATGCACCGATTATGCCGGGTGTGCTGGTCATTGAGGCGTGTGCGCAGCTTTGCTCGATTACGATGGAGAGTCAGGGCACGGAG
>OHMK01000955.1_pt1 | contig 10244 bp, 9 predicted proteins | sample 1569291 | NCBI WGS metagenome assembly OHMK01 (sample SAMEA3879517, study PRJEB24766) | human gut metagenome | biome: human-associated habitat; feature: feces | place: USA | collected 1985/1987 | reverse complement strand
GCCTATATTCAGGACGCTATGGCGCAAGCCACGGCTGCTGAATCGCAAAATCTGTCTATTGGCCAACAATGGGCCGATAAGCAGAAGGAATGGCAGACAGAGCTTGGCAACTCTATGGGCAATGCGGTCAGTGAATGGCTTATGGGCAGCAAAACGATAGGGCAAGCTATGAAGGATATGGTGAAAGAATTAATCAGCAATGCTATCAAGCTCTTATCACAATGGACGATGATGTGGGGCGTATTTATGGCGTTCGGCAGCTCTCCTAAAGCTGCAGCTGAGAGCGCAAACAAGGCCGTTTTTGGTGTATCAAAATTTGCTTCAGGCGGCTTTGTCAGCGGGCCTGGAACTGCTACTAGCGACAGCATACCTGCGCTGCTTAGCAACGGCGAATACGTGCTGAATGCAGCTGCTGTGCGCAGGCTGGGCGTAGCACGGTTGAATGGCTTGAACAGTGGCAGAGGTTACGCTGATGGCGGTCTTGTTGCTACTAGCTACATCGCGGCAAACCATGATGCTGGATCGGCCCAAACCAGTGAAGCTGCCGGCGTGCGCGGCAATAGCATAAATTTCAATGTTTCTGCAATGGATGCTGCCAGCTTTGGCGATTTCCTTAATCATGGCGGATTGGACGTTGTGAAACAAGCTCTTTTTGACAGCAATCGTAACTTCGCAAGTGAGGCAGGTGTGTGGTAATGCGTAAGTTCCCGGAATTAAGAAAATTTAGCTGGAACAGCACCTTTGAAGAAAAATGGAATACCACTGTACAGAAATCTGCCTCCGGCCGTGTGCGTACATTGACCAATCAGCTTTACCCGGCATGGACTATCAAAGCAAGCTATCCTGCGTTGACGGATGCGCAGGCAGATGAACTGTTAGGGTTTGTTGCTTTAATAAAAGGCTCCTTCGAGGCCTTCCTCTGGCTTGATCCGGAGCATAATACAGAAAAAGGCGCGCCGCTGGCGCAGGTGAGCAGCAGCAAATATCAGTGCGTGGCACGCATCGGCAGCTATGTTGAGCCGGTGGAATATGTGGAGAATGTAACCGTTCTGGTAAATGGCGCAATCGTGCCGGCAACCAATTACACTGTAAGCGGAGGCATTATCACCTTCCGTCAGATTCCATCCGGCACAGTGACGGCTAACTATACATATTACTGGAAAGTGATATTGGCAGATGACGGACTGACCATCAGCAAGAGATTTGACAATATCAATACCGCAGAAATCAAGCTGGAGGTAGCACGATGAAGGACGTAGGCACAGGCTTAGAAAATTACCTGAATACGGAAAAGCATATGACAAGCTGCGACCTGTTCGAATTGCGCCTGCCTGATGGCGGCGTTTATTACTACACTGACGCAGATAAGGATATCCTGTATGATGGCCATAACTATCAGCATGACGTATTGCTTATCAAACGCCAGCAGGTCAAGGTTAATGACAGCGTAGTTGTCGACACGCTGAGCGTAAACATTAAGGCTGATAAGACTGCTAAAATCGGCAGCACACCGCTGCTGAAGGCTGCGCATGACGGCACATTGGATATGAGCAAGCTGTATTTACGCAGATGCTTTTTCCGTGATGCCGTAGTTATCGGCGCTATTGGTTTGTTTGGCGGCAAGGTAGAAGTGAAGTCGTGCGGCGGTTTAGGTTTGGACCTTACAGTAAAGGCTGTTACGCAGGGCCTTAGCCAGGAATTCCCGGTGCGAAAGTATTATCCGCAGGGCACATATTCAACAAAAGGCGGGACGATAACGGCTAGCACGGACAGTACAGCAGGCTGCCTGATTGCACCATACGTTCCATTGAAAGAGGTGCTGATGTAATGAATGAGGGACAGAAAATAGCCGAAGCTGCTTTGAGCTGGCTGGGTACGCCACATGTCAACGGAGCAAAGAGCAGAGGCCACGGAATTGACTGCGGCATGCTTTTGATAGCGGCAACGGAGGATGCAGGCTACATTGCGAAGGATTCCGTAAAGGTGGCACCATACAGCAACGAATGGCATCTGCATCACAGTGATGAATGGTTCCTGCATTATGTGCAGACCTATTGCCGTGAGGTCAAGACGATGGAGGCAGGAGATTTCCTGCTGTATCAGTTTGGCCGCTGCATTTCTCATGGCGGTGTATATGTTGGTAATGGCATGGTTTGTCATGCTGTTGTTGAACAGGGTGTTATCCTCAGCAGCGTTGATGATGTAATGTTTCTGGATGCAAAAGGCAGAAGCAGGCTGCGTGGTATATATAGGTTTGGAGGTGAGTAAATGGGCTTATTTAAGACGGCAAACATCGTCAGCAGGGCGGATAAAATCAGCAATTTTACCGTCAGTACGGCTGAGTATGGCAGCGCTGTAATGGAGCTGCTGGGAACAACGCGTATCAGCGGTAACGTTATTTACTATGATGACTTTACGGCCCATGAGCACCGGGAAACCCAGCGCTCCGGAAAGGGCGGCGGTGTAAAATCTACTACAATAACCTATACATATACAGCTGCTGTCATTATGGGACTGTGCGAAGGTCCCATTAAAGGCATCGGCCGGGTATGGATTGATAAGGAGCTGTATCAGTATCCGTCCGAGAAAATCGGCATGACATTGTATAGCGGTACTACTGATCAGCAGCCATGGCCTTACGTTGTCGGTAAACATCCGGAAAAGGCTTTGCCTTATACAGGGCTTGCGTATATGGCTGGTGTTATTGACCTGGGCAACAATGCCAGCCTGCCTAATTTTAACTTTGAAGTTCAGGGCAAGCTGCTGGATACTGGCGACGGCGTTGACGTTAACCCTGCTGATTACATCAGATACATTCTGGACAAGGTTGGGCTGCAGGATGTTGAGATTGTCGGTTTGGAGAATTACCGGAAGTATTGCCGGGAATCGGATTTCCTTATTTCAACGCCAGCAGACTACACCAGTGCAAAGACAGCCCGGGATATTGTCAATGAGATTGCTAGCCTGACAAATGCATACATGTTCTGGAGCAATGACAGGTTTAAAATTGTGCCTAGGGCTGACCGCCCTGTAGGCGAGTGGCAGCCTGACAAACAGATTGTCTATAACCTTACTGCAGATGATTTCCTTGAACAGAGCAACGGAGCCTGCGTAACCTATTCTCGCAAAGACAGCAGTGAGCTGTACAACCGCTTTACCGTGGAGTTTTACAATCGCGAAAATGCTTACGAAAAGGAAAGCGTCAGCTATGAGGACAGCGAGAATATTGCTGATTATGGCTTGCGGCAGGCAAGTACAACGGCCGCTCATTATATCTACACTAAAAAACGCGCGGTCAAGCTGGCAGAAGAATTGGCAAGGCGCAACAAATATGAACGCAATAAATATACCTTCAAACTGGACTGGTCCTTCTGCCGGCTTGAACCGGGTGACCTGGTGACGTTGACTGATGCTAATATTGGCCTTGATAAGCAGGTAGCAATGATTGACGGCATCACAGAGGATGCGCATGGTATCCTGAGCGTTACTGCTATCAGCAGAGCTGCAGGCGATTACTCCGAAGCTCTGTATGATGTGCATGAGGTTGACAGGCCTTATGTAGATTTCAACGCTGAGCCGGGGGATACAGATACACCGCTGATATTTCAGCCTCCTAGCGATTTGACTTCTAACGGTAACGAAATCTGGATAGCAGCCAAAGGCAAGAAGGATGCCTGGGGCGGTTGTACAGTATTTGTCAGCGACAATAATACTAATTATAGGAAGGTAGGCGCTATAACCAATAATGCGCGCTTGGGTACTTTGGCCAAAAACATGCAGGTTAGTGATACAACCTGCGAGGTCAAGATTAACGGTATGCTGCTCAGCGGTACCGCGCAGGATGCAGAACGTGGCAATACGTTATGCTGGGTAGATGGTGAGTGCATCAGCTACACTACGGCTACAATGCTCGGCAACGGCAATTACCGCCTTGACGGCTGCAGGCGTGGACAATACAACACTACTGCTACGGCGCATAACAGCGGAGCGCGTCTGGTGCGCTGCGACGAGGCGCTGCTTAAAACAGAGGTCCGAAAAGAGGATGTAGGCAAAAAGATCTGGCTGAAGTTTTGCTCTTACAATATCTTCAGTACCGGGGAGCAGAGCCTTGCCGATGTGCAGGCCTATGAGTACACCATTAACGCTTACTACATCCCTCCGGTGCAGAATCTGACGGCATATAATCGTTACCGCCAGCTTGCTGACGGTGTGGCCCGTTATGACATTGTTGTCAACTGGACTCCGCCTAATATGGCTACATATCTGGAAGGCCAGCTTTGGTATAAGACCAACAATGAGCAGGCAGAAAGAATGGTTATGGCTGAGGGCGTGCCGGCAGACGAGATGGGCTGGCAGGGTGGCTGGCTGTATGGTGGCTCCGGTAAAGACCAATGTGTAATACCTCAGGCCATCGTTGGCGATACCTATCGGCTTGCTGTATGCACCAAGGATGAATACGGTATGGCTACCAGCCCTGATATGTCGCCTCAGATTGATATTACGGTAGCGGTAAAGACCACTACACCGAACACTCCGGATGATTTCAACATCAGCTTTAATGACGTTGCTGTGGTTACATGGAAAGAGGTTACTAACTCCGATATTGCTTTTTATGAGGTGCGACGCGACAATTACCCCGGTGTTGAGGATGTAAACCTGCTGGCGCGTACCAACGGCCTCAGTGCGTCGCTGACGCTGTCAGAGCGTACAGGCACGCTATATCTGTATGCTAAAAGCGCCACAGGTAAATACAGCGCTCCTGCAGATTTGAAATACTACAAAGCAGAACCGCCGAGACCGGAACCTCCGGTGCTCAGTCCTAAAGTAGGCGGTATGGGCATCAAATGCAAGGCTGTACCCAGTGACTGCATCGGCGTGCGCTATTACATCAATGATGATAGCGTGTACAGCAAAAACAATACCCTGTCATATAGCTGTGAAGCAGGCGTGTATGATGTAACCTGTGCTTATGTGGATATGTTTGGCGATGGTCCGACATCCGGGCAGTCGACCTGTACCGTAAAGACTGTTATTGATGAGAGTATGATTGCTGATGAAGCTATCAGCTCCGCTAAGCTGGACAAGATTGTACAGACAAATATCAGTAATGCTACGGCCAACGCAAACACTGCGTTACAAAATAGTAATAATGCTTTAGTTAATGCAAATGCAGCATTGAGTAATAGTAATATTACGGCTGATAAGTTAAAAAAAGATTATAGTACAACCACGCAGACGGAAACACTTATTGCTACACGTGTTGCTAACAGTTTGGGCAATTACAGTACCACAGAGCAGACCGCCAACATGATTGCCGGCAGCATTGCCAATTTCAAGGACAATACGCTTAGTCAGTACAGCACTACTAAGCAGACGGCTGCCATGATTAGCAGTGGCATTGCTGATTTTAGGGACGGTACTCTCAGCAAGTACAGCACGACAGAGCAGACATCTGGCATGATTAGCAGCAGCATTGCTAATTTTAAAAATGACACGCTCAGCCAGTATAGTACAACAAAGCAGACTGAGGAGCTGATAAGCTCGCAGGTTGCAAGCTACACTGATGGCAAGTTAGAGGGTTACACAACCATAGAGCAGACCAACACGGCAATCAGCAACATGGTTGTTAAGCTGAATAATGCGACTGATAAAAAATTAGAATCATACAGCACTATACAGCAGACACAGGATGCTATCAGCCTTGCGGTACAAAATATCGACCTTGACGGCAATACGCTGGTCAGCAAAATTAACCTTGCTAATGGCGGTATCCTGTTGGACGGCAAGCTCATCCATATTACCGGTCAGACTCTTTTTGATGACAATATTGTTACAAAAAAAATGCTGCAGGCAGGGAGCGTGGATGCAAGCAAGATTAATGTTGAGAGTCTGTCTGCAATAACCGCTAGGATTGGCGTGCTGAAAACTGCTGACACAGGAGCGAGGATGGAGCTAAGAGACAATTTGATATTGGTATATTATGCGAGCGGCAAGTTGGCCGTAAGGTTTGGGGTGTGGTGATTTGAATTTGTATGTATATATAATGATTACATTAATATCGTTTGCTATAGCAGTTGCACTTTGGAAACGAAAGAAGAAAAAAGAGGAAACCGATATGCCAGTAGGAATAGAAGTATATAACCAAGAGGGCAAAACAATATTTTCCACGGACATGATGTTCTGCCGCATTTTAGGAACATTTGAAGTTGATGGAACAAATTCAAGCATCACTGACGCAAATATAGCAAATCGAGATATATTTGTTGTGATTGCTGAATGCAAAAAACCAGAAAATGAGTGCAGCAGTTTGCCAGTGTTTACTTTTACAGGAAATACTATTTCGTGGGTTTACACATCGACAGATTACAATATAGCGAATATTGCTTTCAAAGGAAAATACTATTATGGAGTTATGGGGGCGAAATTATGAATGCTAATTTTAATGTTTTTACGGAAGATGGTAAGAATTTATTGCCATTGCACGAACAAGCTCCCATCCATTTGACGAGAAAATTAACCTTGATGAGCGACGGTGTTACTAAAAGTTGGATTGAAGGTAGCGATACGTGGGGCATTGAAGTTGCTTTAAAGAAAGGAGAAATTTTCGGTGCGATAGCTAACAATGGCAAAAGCACAGATTTAATGGTGGCTTTTTCTTTCACGCAAAGCAACGAACAATTCTGCTTTTTCCTGCTGAATGCGTTTGACTACAAAGAAGAAACTGACGAAGTAGTAATTCCACAAACGCTCATAGATGCTTTGGAGATTTACATATTCGGAGTGGATGATATACCAGCGTCAGAGAGCGGTACCGGGTTAGAAGTTTATTCAGAGGATGGGAAAGTGCTGTTTTCAAGCGCCTTTCCTCCGATGAATGCGTTAGGGAAATATGAAGGAAGCTACTGGGGGAAATTCACGCAGCCGCAAGGGAAGAGTGAAGATTTTAGTTTTGAAAACAGAACGAAAATAGCTGTTGTGTGTACCTGTGGAATCCAATACACATTTTTGGGGACTAACTATGTATATGAGACACGAAGTACAGCTAAATTTCCCGCCGCCAACAAAGTTACTCTCTCGGATACGGCGTTTCAGGGCGCTTTTTTACCCGACGGTAACAACGGAGTAGACAAACCTTTCTTTTGGCAGCGTGCTTGGCGCTTTTTGCTTATAGATGCGACCAATTTTTAAGGAGTTAAACAATGAAACAACAAGCATTTCAGCCTGGCGAGCTGCGCGATGAATATGACCAAATAATTCGCGCCGGTGCCTATGGCAAGAAAACACCATTTGTTAATTCTGACAATAGCGCTATCTTAGATTACATCATGAACAACTTCGATGCGTTATATGCTCAGATACCCAACGGCAGAGCCTATGTAAAATCTGTCAACAATATAACACCGGACAGCAATGGTAATGTCACCGTCAATGTTGGCAGCGGCGGTGGAACCGGTACAAATATCACCGTTGACTCTGCGTTATCATCGACCAGTACCAACCCTGTGCAAAATAAGGTGCTCTATGCAGCCTTAAACAATAAGCTGGATAAAAACGGTACGGCAACCTATGCTGCGCGGGACAGCTCCGGTAATATCATCAGCAGCACATATGCCAAGAAAACGGACCTCAACAGCTATGTGAAGTCAATCAATAATATGAAGCCTGACAGTGCCGGTAACGTCAACATCAGTACCAGTGGTGGCGGATCTAACATTACTGTTGATGCTACATTAGACAGCACTTCGAGTAACGCTATTGCTAACAAGGCTGTTTATGCCGCTTTGAATAATAAGCTGGATAAGACAGGGACGGCAGCAGCTGCTACAAAAGCTACGCAGGACAGTTACGGCAATGTAATTGTTACTACTTATGCCCGCAAGTCGGACCTCAGTGGCTATGTTAAAACGATTAATAACCAAGAGCCTGATGCCAACGGTAATATCAATATCAGCACCGGCAGCGGTGGAACCGGAACAAGCATTACTGTTGATACCACGTTATCAAGTACATCAAATAACCCGATTGCTAACAAGGCTGTTTATACGGCCTTGAATAATAAGCTGGAAAAGAATGGTACGGCCATGTATGCATCTAGAGACAGCTCCGGAAATGTCTTTAGTAGTACGTATGCAACAAAAACAGAACTGAGCAAGTGTGTTAAAAGTATCAACAATTTAACTCCGGACGGCTCCGGTAACGTCAACATCAGTACCAGCGGTGGCGGCACAAACATCACTGTGGATACTACGTTGTCCTCTACATCTACTAATGCTATCCAAAATAAAGCAGTATATGCTGCTCTGAGTGGCAAACTGGATAAAACAGGCACGGCAGCTGCTGCAACTAAGGCAACACAAGATGGAGCAGGAAATGTTATTGCAACGACTTACATCAAAACAGTCAATAATTTAAAGCCAGATGCTTCTGGCAACGTCAATGTTAGCGCTGGCGGCGGTGGAGTAAGCACGTCTACAGCTAACACATGGACGGCTCAGCAAAACTTCCAGCGCTTAAAATTCAATTTTGAGAGTTTTGCCACATCACGCATCAGCGGCACATACGATAGCCCTGCCAGGTCTGTAGCAACCTACAATGTAACAGGTGCGCTTACGCTGGATATGTCCACGTTGGCGGGAATGATAAGCAATGGTGATACATCAATATTTACAGCCTACATAGCGTCTAATGGCTCTTATGCATTGAGCATCACTAATGCTGGCACTCTAAAATATGTCGGAAGTGCTGCGGATTTAGCGATAACAGCCAGCGGTCTACTTTTAAATATCTTTTTGACTAAAAATACTAGTGGTGTCGTGACAAGCATTGCGCAAGCGACAAAATTATCATGAGGTGCTAGGTGTTATGGGATTGAATCGTATTTTGATGAAGGCTAATGGTAGTACCATTGAAGGTGACGGCGAATTTATCATGACCATGGGACAGCGAGGTTATCAATATGGTTTTTCTCGCTACGATGCTACTATCGGCGAAATTGAAGGCAACGTGCAACACGAAGGCAAAGCTGTTACTCTTGCGATGCTGTGTTATTATAGTGGCTTTCTTGATTTTGCTTTCAATATCGAGGGGGTCACTGGGGGTAAACGCAATGTCACTGTTAAAGTAACGTCAACGGAAACAAATGAAAATGTACGCATTGACTTTCCAAACATTCAGTATCAGAGCTATGTTCCCGGCTTCTACGAATATACACAAAGTTTATCTTCAGATACTGTGCGTATGTTCTCTAAAGCCAACGTCGGTAAACAATTCAAAGTTGAAATAATCTTTAACTAAGCAAGGAGCAAATAATGAAAACGTATACATATAAAACAAAGCGCTATTACAACTTTTATGATTTGTCCGAGGCATTAGGCGCAGACGGTGTCTTTATCCCACGCACAATATCTGATACTGACCTGGAGCAGCTGGGGGTAAATGTAGCGGAAACGGAAGAGCCGTTAGAAAACGTAAAGCAACGCAAAATCGTTGAGCTGAAGCGCCAGCGTGATGCTGCAGAGGTTGAACCGATTAAATACGGCGGGCACCTCTACGATTACGACAGTAAAGCCCGCGACCGCATCGCAGCAGCAATAATTGCGTTGGACGTGCAGGGAGAAGGCGCTAAAATCAGTTGGACCACGGCAGACAATGAGGATGCGGAGGTAACAGCGCAGGACCTGCGTATGATTATCGCCGCTGTTGCTGTGCGTAGCAATAAACTGCATACGGCGTACAGGGCTGCTAAGGCACAGGTCGAAGCTGCAGTTACTGCGGATGAAGTAAGAGCTGTTTGCATGGAATAATTAGGAGGTTGAGAGATGGATTTTTTAGCTTTGCGCTACGCCGTATATAACGCGGCACAAACTTTAACTCATGGTTTTACCTACAAATCGGTGATAGGGGCTATTTTGGCCGTCTTGCTGCACAAACACGCGGTGTTGTTTATGGTTTTTACCGCATTGGTATTTTTGGACTGCTTCACTCGCTGGATGTCTTTGAGCTACAAACGCCTGCAGAGCATGGGGCAAACTCCGTCTGTGATGCAGATTATTGGCGGCATCGAGGCAGCGCGTGCAGAAGGGCTTATCTCCAGCGAGGTAATGAAGCATCGTTTTGTTGGTAAGGTCATCGTGTATATCCTCTGCGTGCTTGCCGCAGTATTGGTGGACTTGGCGATGATTACGCTGCATCAGCCGGTGTGGGCTGTTCCGCTGGTTGCGGGCTATCTGGTAATCACGGAGCTG
>OHMK01000952.1_pt1 | contig 10254 bp, 9 predicted proteins | sample 1569291 | NCBI WGS metagenome assembly OHMK01 (sample SAMEA3879517, study PRJEB24766) | human gut metagenome | biome: human-associated habitat; feature: feces | place: USA | collected 1985/1987 | reverse complement strand
GCCGGACTTCGGAGGAGCGACGATCAGGGCGCGCTGGCCCTTGCCGATCGGGGCGATCATGTCGATGATGCGGCCCGTGAGGTTCTCGTCGCCGCGCATGTCACGCTCGAGCACGAGATGCTCGTTCGGGAAGAGCGGCGTCAGGTTCTCGAACAGCATGCGGTGCTTGATGCTCTCTGGCGGCAGGCCGTTGACGGAGTCGACGCGCACGAGTGCGAAGTAGCGTTCGCCGTCCTTGGGCGTGCGGACCTCGCCTTCGATCGAGTCGCCGGTGTGAAGATTGAAGCGGCGGATCTGGGAGGGCGAGATGTAGATGTCGTCCGTGCTCGCAAGATAGGAGGTGTCAGGGCTGCGAAGGAAGCCGAAGCCGTCGGGAAGCACTTCGAGCGTGCCGTCACCGAAGATCTGCTCGCCGCTCTTGGCCTTCTTCTTGAGAATGGCGAACATGAGCTCCTGCTTGCGCATGCGCTGGGCGTTGTCGATTTCGAGCGCGTAGGCGATGTCGAGCAGCTGCGAGATGTGAAGGGACTTGAGGTCGGAAAGATGCATAGCGGATTTTGACGGCCCGAGAAGACGGCCCGTCGGAGGGGCGTGTTGGGAGAAATGCATGGAGCCGCATGAGGCGTGCGGCTCCGCCTGCCGCAAAGCGGCTTAGAGGTGAGCTTCGATGAAGGCGTTGAGCGTTTCCTGATCGCACAGGCCCGTGCGTTCACCGACGTGCTGGCCGTTCTTGAAGGCGATCACGGTCGGGATGCCGCGCACGTTGTACTCGCCGGCGAAGCGGCTGGCTTCGTCGCAGTTGTACTTGGCGATCACGACGCGGCCGTCAAAGGTTTCGGCAGCCTGTTCGAGGCGCGGGGCGAGCATGCGGCAGGGACCGCACCACGGAGCCCAGAAGTCGACGAGGACCGTGACGTTGGGCTGGGAGACGACTTCTTCGAAGTTTTCGTCGGTGACGTGAATGATTTCGCTCATGATGACTCCGGTGTGAGAAACTGTCCTGACGGACTGCGGGCCTGTCATGTGACCGTCGACCTTGGGCCGCACGGGGGAGCAGGCATAAATGCCGCAGGACTGAGTGCAAGATGTTGTGTTCGGGAAAGCGGCACTTGAAGGACTGCAGAACGAATCCGTGCCAGGGATGAGGGCGGCGGATTGGAATCCGCGCCGGAAAGTGTACCTATAGTAGCACCAAGAGGCCGCTCGTGCAGGGGGCTTCGGACGGCGGAAAAAGGATATTTTGCAAAAATCTGCTTCTTTCTGTAGACTATCGGGCTTGGCGGGTCCCCTCGCATGCTGTCCCCAGGAACCTGGTCAGGTCGGGAACGAAGCAGCCATACTGGTCAGCAGCAGTGCCGAGGACAAGGCTCGCCATTTTCATTTTTTCTCCGCCTCCGTTGTGGCGGACGCGTTCGGGCGTGGTTCAAGGCGAATCGCGCCTTTTTTGTCACCCCGCCTCCGCCTTCCTCTAGAATGTTCCTGCATGTCCCAAGCCCCTTCGAGCGGGCGCGGACGCATTTTTCTATCGCAGGAATTGCTTTCCCTCATGAGTTTGGAAATCCGCCCCGTCCGAGAAGAGGACGTCGAGGTCGTATGCGGCCTCATTCATGCGCTCGCCCGCTACGAGCGACTCGAATCCCACTGCAAGGCCACGTCCGAGCAGCTTCGCGAGGAGCTCTTCGGCCCGCGCGCCGTCATCGGCTGCGTGCTTGCCTGGGAGGTGAACGAGGCGACGGGCGCCGAGCGCCCCGTGGGCTTCGCGCTCTACTTCTACAACTTCTCCACCTTCCTCACGAGGCGAGGCCTCTACCTTGAGGATCTCTTCGTCGTCGAGGACGCGCGCCGCCGCGGCTACGGCAAGGCGATCATCCGGCACCTTGCGCAGAAGGCGCTCGACGAGGGCTGCGGCCGCTTCGACTGGAGCGTGCTCGACTGGAACCAGCCCGCCATCGACTTCTACGAGGGACTCGGCGCCGAGGTGCTGCCAGACTGGCGCATCTGCAGGCTTTCGGGCGAGGCGCTTCTCAGGGCGGCCGGACGTTGAGCCGCTAAAATAAAGGTTCTTGCACATTCACTCAGCACTAAGGACACAGGATGAGCAGCTATCAGGTGCTCGCCAGAAAGTGGCGGCCTCATGACTTCGACACGATCGTCGGCCAGGAGCACGTCGTGACCGCGCTCACGCGCGCTCTCACGGAAAAGCGCCTTCATCACGCCTATCTCTTCACGGGAACCCGCGGCGTCGGCAAGACGACGATCTCCCGCATCTTTGCCAAGGCCCTCAACTGCCAGGGGGCGGACGGCCACGGCGACATGACGGCTCATCCCTGCGGAGTCTGCCCCGCCTGCCGCGCGATCGACGAGGGACGCTTCCCCGACTACATCGAGATGGACGCGGCGAGCAACCGTTCGGTCGAGGACATGACCGCGCTCCTTGAGCGCGCGATGTACGCGCCCACGCAGGGCCGCTTCAAGGTTTACATGATCGACGAAGTCCACATGCTGAGCTCGACGGCCTTCAACGCCATGCTCAAGACGCTTGAGGAGCCGCCCGAATACGTGAAGTTCATCCTCGCGACGACGGACCCGCAGAAGGTGCCCATCACCGTGCTCTCGCGCTGTTTGCAGTTCAATCTGCGCAACATGACGCCCCAGGACGTCGTGGGCCACATGAGCCGCATCCTCACCGAAGAGGGCATTCCGTTCGAGGAAGGCGCGCTGCGCGTGCTCGCCCAGGGCGCCCGCGGCTCCATGCGAGACGGCCTTTCGCTTCTTGACCAGGCCATCGCCTACTGCGGCGACGGCGTGACGCAGGAAGGTGTGCGCCGCATGCTCGGCATGAGCGGCGGCGAAACGCTCACGGGCATTCTCAGGGCGCTCGCCGCAGGTGACGGCGCGGGCATGCTGGCCGTCGCCGACGCCATGCAGACGCAGGGCCTTTCCTTTGCGCAGGCGCTCCGCGACCTCGCGGGCCTGCTGCACCGCGTCGCGCTCGTGCAGCGTGTGCCCGCAGCCGTGAGCGAGGACGATCCCGACTGCGCCTCGATCCGAGAGTTCGCGCAGGCCTTCTCCCCCGAGGAGATCCAGCTCTACTACCAGATCGCCCTTCACGGCCGCAACGACCTCAACCTCGCTCCCGACGAATACGCGGGCTTCACGATGGCTCTGCTGCGCATGCTCGCCTTCAAGCCCGCAGGCGCGAGAGCCGTGACGCGCGTGCCCGCCCGTGATGCGGGCAGGGCGCCCGTTCAGGCGCCCGCCTCCGTGCAGGCCCCGGCGTCCGCTCCGCAGGCCCCTGCGGCAGTTCCTGCTCCCGCTGCGCCCTCGGCTGGAGTACAGACCGTGGGCCGAAGCTCGGGCATGCCTCCCCTGCCGCGTCCCTCGGCGCCGCCTCCCGGACTCGCGGGCCCCGCCGCCGGGCAGCTCGACGACGACACGCCTCCCTGGGGAGAACCCTCCGCCAGTTGAGTACGCTCCGGAGATTCCCCAGAGCGGTCCCGATCCGGACCGCTCGGAGTCTTCTCTCGACTGGCGGTCGATCATTGCAGGAGCAGGACTGACGGGACCGCTGCGCAACCTCGCCGCTTCGGCGCAGGTGCTTGAGCTCACCCGAAGCCACGTCAGGCTTCGTCTTCGCGTCGCGGCATTCGCGACCGAAACGGGCCGCGAGCTTCTCTCCCGCGCGCTTTCGTCCTATTTCGGAAGCCACTGCATGGTGGAGTTCGAGGTGGGCGACGTGGCGGGCGGCACCGTGGCCGATCAGGAGGAGCGCGAGCGCGAGGAGGCCCGCAGGGCCCTCATCGAAGGGTTCCGCAACGACCCCTTCGTGAAGCAGGTGCAGGCGCTGTTTCATGGTACGATTGACGACACTACCGTCAAGGCGAACACCGACTGACGGCTTGAATGATTTTTTGAATAAAGGAACACAATATGCGTGGATTCGGCGGCGGTATGGGCGGTCTCATGGCTCAGGCTCAGAAGATGCAGGCCAAGATTGCCAAGGTGCAGGAGGAAATCGCTGCGATGGAAGTCGCGGGTGAGTCCGGCGGCGGTGCCGTCAAGGTCGTCATCACCGGCAAGCACGAGTGCAAGAGCGTCGTGATCGATCCCTCGGTCGTGGATCCCGAGGACGTCGAAATGCTTCAGGACCTGATCCAACTCGCCTTCAACAGCGCGCAGACCCGTCTCTCCGAAATCTCCGAGGAGCGCATGCGCAAGGAAGTTCCGCTTCCTCCGGGTATGAAGCTGCCGTTCTGATCAGCCTGACACGATCCGAACGCTGACAAGCCAACAGCCGTCGATGCCGAAAGGATCGGCGGCTTTTTTCTTCAGGAGCTGCAAGATGCTGCGAATTCCACAGTCCTACATTGACGAGCTGCTTGAGGGCGACTGGGCCCTTCATGACGTCACGACCGAAGGCATGGGCCTCAAGGGCGAGTACGTCGTCACCGCCTGGCCCAAGGAGACCGGCATCGTCGCCGGCATCGAGATCGCCGAGCGCGTCTTCAAGACCGTCGGCCTCAGGACCGAGATGCTCTACGGAGACGGGGACCACGCCTTCATGCACTCTCCGATCCTCCGCGCCTGGGGCACGCCCGAGCAGCTTCACGCCACCTACAAGGTCGCCCAGTGCGTGATGGAGTACTCCACGGGCATCGCCCGCCGCACCCACGAAATGGTGAGCATCGCGCGCGACCGCTGGGGCCGCATCCAAGTGGCGGGTACCCGCACTTCCCCGGCGGCAAGATCCTCTCGATCGCCGCGCTCAGGGCGGGCGGCGGCATCATCCACCGCGCGGGCATCTCCGACTCCATCCTCGTCTTCGACCAGCACAGAACCCTCACGCGCAATCCCGTCCATGCGGTCCGCCGCCTCATGGCGATGGAGCCCGAGCGCAAGGTCTGCGTCGAGGTCGACACGCCCGAGGACGGCATGTTCTGGGCCGACAAGGGCGTGCACATCATCCAGTGCGAACGCTTCACGCCCGAGGTCCTCGCGGCCTTCGTGCGCGAGGTGAAGGCGAAGCACCCGCACGTCGTTGTCAACGCCGCAGGCGGCATCAATAGCGACAACGTGGGTGACTACGCGGACACCCGCTGCGACGTGCTGGTCACGAGCTGGCCCTATTTCGGCAGGCCCGCTGACATCAAGATGAGCTTCTCGCCCGCGAATCCCAAGCCATGAGCATCCGTCTTTCCCCAGCCGTCGAGAGTCTGGTCAAGGCCCTCGGAAAACTTCCGGGCTACGGCCCCCGGTCGGCCCAGCGCGCCGCCTTCCATCTGCTTCAGAACAGGGATGAGTCCCTCGACGAACTCGCCGCCGCCGTCGAGCGCGTGCGCCGAGGCGTCGGCCGCTGCCGCCTCTGCAACACCTTCACCGAAGGGGATATCTGCCCCGTGTGCCTTGACGAGGAGAGGGACCCTGGACTTCTCTGCGTCGTGGAGAGCACGGCGGACCAGATGGCCCTTGATGCGTCGCTCGCCTGGCCCGGCTACTACTTCGTCCTTTCGGGGCGCCTGAGCCCCGTCAACGGCATCGGACCCGCCGACATCGGCATGCCGCTCCTGCTCAAACGCGTGGGGGCGGGCGTCGAGGAAGGCGTGCTGCGCGAGGTCGTCGTCGCCATGAGCTACACGCCTGAGGGCGACGCAACCGCCTACTATCTGATCGACGCTCTCAAGAAGCGGTGGCCGCAGCTGCGCGTCACCCGCCTTGCAAGAGGCCTGCCCGCAGGCATCGAAATCGAGTACACGGACCTGAGCACGATCGCCAACGCGGTCTACGCCAGAAGGGATGCCTGAGAGGTCGTGCGAGGCCCCTCGGGCCTCCGCCCGACGGCGGCAAAACCGAGTGCATTTGTCGCCAAAAACGACCATTGTTGAACCGTTTTCGGATGAAAAGGAATTACTTTTCCTTCGTCCGATTTCGGACAATGCGACTAGGGTTTTCTGCTCAGACAAGGAGCGGAAAAGGGCTCTCCCGCCTACATAGAATGACAGGGTTCCCAAGCCCGTTTGTCGCTAACGGCTCAGCTAGACAATAGGGCAAAAAAAATAAGAGCCTCGAGACATCCAGATGCACTCTCTCTTCAAAGACCCGCGCCCCGAAGCCGCACTCATTCTTTCGGACGGCACGGTACTCCTCGGACGCAGCTTCGGTGCGAGCGTCTCCAATGTTGCCGAAGTCGTCTTCAATACGGCGATGACCGGCTATCAGGAGGTCCTCACGGATCCGTCCTATACGGGCCAGATCGTCACGCTCACGGGCGCCCACGTCGGCAACGTCGGCGTCAACGCCCAGGACCGCGAGGGCGGCGCAGCCGTTCATGCCGCAGGCCTCGTCGTCAGGGACGTTCCCGCCGTCCACTCCAACTTCCGCTCTGAAAAGTCCCTGCCCGACTACCTCGTCGAGCAGGGTGTTCCCGCGATTGCAGGCGTGGACACGCGCCGCCTGACGCGCATCCTCCGCACGAAGGGCGCCCAGGCCGGCGTGATCGTCGTCGCCCGCAACGGTGCGCTCACCGAGGACGAGATCGACGCAGGCCGCAAGGCCGTTGCCGCCTGGAAGGGCATGGCGGGCCAGGACCTTGCCAAGGTCGTCACCTGCAAGGCTCCCTATGAGTGGACCGAAGGCGCCTTCAGCATGAAGGCCGCGGACGGCAGGCCCGGCTTTGTGACGCCCGCAGAGCTCCCCGTTCACGTCGTCGCCTACGACTTCGGCGTGAAGACCAACATTCTTCGCATGCTCGTCGAACGCGGCATGCGCGTGACCGTGGTGCCCGCGCAGACGCCCGTGGAGGACGTGCTTGCCATGAACCCCGACGGCGTCTTCCTCTCCAACGGCCCCGGCGACCCCGCCCCCTGCACGTATGCCATCGAGGCCGCCCGCGAGATCATCGCGAGGAAGATTCCGCTTTTCGGCATCTGCCTCGGCCACCAGATCATGGGGCTCGCCGTCGGCGCCAAGACGCTCAAGATGAAGTTCGGCCATCACGGCGCGAACCATCCCGTGGTGGATTTGCGCTCGCGACACGTGTACATTACGAGCCAGAACCATGGTTTTGCCGTGGATGCAAAAACGCTTCCCGCCAACGCCGTGCCGACACACGAATCGCTCTTCGACGGTTCGCTGCAGGGCTTTGAGCTCACCGACGCGCCGGCCTTCTGCTTCCAGGGTCACCCTGAAGCCAGTCCCGGTCCGCATGACATCGCCCCGCTTTTCGACCACTTCCGCGAACTGATCGAGAGGCACAGAGCAGCCTGACCGTCCCCTGAGCTCCGCACAGACTCAAAGAGGACCAACATGGAAAAAGCAAACGTTCTGGCCGCACTCAACGACGCACGCGATGCGCTCGACGCCCTGATCTCCAACGAGAAGACGATTGAAGCCGTCGTGGCGGCGGCAGGCCTCATGGCGGACGCCGTCGAGGGCGACGGCAAGGTGATGAGCTGCGGCAACGGCGGCAGTCTCTGCGACGCCATGCATTTTGCGGAGGAGATGACGGGCCGCTACCGCAGCAACCGTCGTCCCTACGCAGCGCTTGCGATTTCCGACGCCTCGCACATGGCCTGCGTCGGCAACGACTACGGCTACGAGGAGGTCTTCTCTCGTTATGTCGAGGCGCACGGCCGCAAGGGCGACGTGCTTCTTGCCATCACGACGTCCGGCACGAGCCGCAACATCGTCAAGGCGGCCGAGGTCGCCCGCAGGAAGGGCGTCAAGGTCGTTGCGCTCACGGGGCGCGACGAGACGCCAATCACCGAGCTTGCCGACGTGTCCATCGTGACCCCGGCGGGCCGCTGGGCCGACCGCGTGCAGGAGCTCCACATCAAGTGCATCCATATTCTCATCGAGCTCATTGAAAGGCGGCTCGACAAGCAAAACTACGAGTAAAACATGCCCAAGCGTACAGACATCAAGTCCGTTCTCATCATCGGTGCGGGCCCGATCATCATCGGTCAGGCCTGCGAATTCGACTACTCCGGCGCACAGGCCTGCAAGGCCCTTCGCGAGGAAGGCTACCGAGTCATCCTTGTGAACTCCAATCCGGCCACGATCATGACCGACCCGCAGACCGCGGACGTCACCTACATCGAGCCGATCACCTGGGAGGTCGTCGAACGAATCATCGCCAAGGAACGTCCCGATGCGATCCTGCCGACGATGGGCGGCCAGACGGCCCTCAACTGCGCGATGGACCTCGCGCGTCACGGCGTGCTCGACAAGTACGACATCGAGCTCATCGGCGCCAAGCCCGATGCCATCGACAAGGCCGAGGACCGCGAGCGCTTCAAGGAAGCCATGGACCGCATCGGACTTGAGTCCGCACGCTCAGGCGTCGCCTATTCCCTTCGCGAGGCCAAGGAGCTTCAGGCGAAGTTCGGCTTCCCGACCGTGATCCGTCCGTCTTTCACGCTCGGCGGCTCCGGCGGCGGCATCGCCCACGACATGGAGAGCTTCGTCGAGATCTGCGAACGCGGCCTCGAGCTCTCTCCCACGCACGAGCTCCTCATCGAGGAGTCGCTCCTCGGTTGGAAGGAGTACGAAATGGAAGTCGTCCGCGACACTGCGGACAACTGCATCATCGTCTGCTCCATCGAGAACTTCGACCCGATGGGCGTGCATACGGGCGACTCCATCACGGTTGCGCCCGCCCAGACGCTCACCGATCGCGAGTACCAGCGCATGCGCGACGCCTCGATCGCCATTCTGCGCGAGATCGGCGTCGACACGGGCGGCTCCAACGTCCAGTTCGCCGTCAATCCCGAGACGGGCCGCATGATCGTCATCGAGATGAATCCGCGCGTCTCCCGCTCCTCCGCACTCGCCTCCAAGGCCACGGGCTTCCCGATCGCCCGCATCGCCGCCAAGCTCGCCGTGGGTTACACGCTCGACGAGCTGCGCAACGAAATCACCGGCGGCCTCACGCCCGCCTCCTTCGAGCCGACGATCGACTACGTCGTCACGAAGGTGCCGCGCTTCGCGTTCGAGAAGTTCCCTGCCGCCAACGACCGCCTCACGACGCAGATGAAGTCCGTGGGCGAGGTGATGGCCATCGGCCGCACCTTCCAGGAATCCCTGCTGAAGGCCCTGCGCGGTCTGGAGACCGGCCACAACGGCCTCAACGAAACGGGCGTCGGCATCGAGCAGCTTCGCCACGAAATCGCCGTGCCCGGCCCCGAACGCATCTTCTTCCTTGCCGATGGCATCCGCGCCGGCATGACGGACGAAGAGCTCCACGAACTCTCCGCCATCGATCCGTGGTTCCTCAATCAGGTCCGCGAGATCGTCGAGACCGAGGACAAGCTCCGCGGCAATCCGCTCTCCGCGTTCACGAAGTCCGACATGCTCTTCCTCAAGCGCAAGGGCTTCTCCGACGGCCGCCTTGCCCAGCTGACAGGCGCGAAGGAGGCCGAGGTCCGCGCCGCCCGCCTGGCGATGGGCATCCGTCCCGTCTACAAGCGCGTCGACACCTGCGCCGCCGAATTCGCGACCAACACCGCCTACCTCTACTCCACCTACGAGGAGGAGTGCGAGGCCGAACCCACCGACCGCAGGAAGGTCATGGTGCTCGGCGGCGGTCCGAACCGCATTGGCCAGGGCATCGAGTTCGACTACTGCTGCGTCCACGCCTCGAAGGCCCTGCGTGCCGACGGCTGGGAGACGATCATGGTCAACTGCAATCCGGAAACGGTGTCGACCGACTTTGATACGTCCGACCGCCTCTACTTCGAGCCCGTGACGCTCGAAGACGTGCTCGCCATCTGCGAAGTCGAGAAGCCCGCAGGCGTCATCGTCCAGTATGGCGGCCAGACGCCGCTCAAGCTTTGCCGCGCCCTCGAGGCCGCAGGCGTGCCCATCATCGGCACGACGCCCGACGCCATCGACTGCGCCGAGGATCGCGAGCGCTTCCAGCACCTGCTTCAGAAGCTCAACCTTCGCCAGCCGCCCAACCGCACGGCCCGGACCGAGGAGGACGCCATCAGGCTCGCCGCTGAAATCGGCTATCCGCTCGTCGTGCGTCCGTCCTACGTGCTCGGCGGCCGCGCCATGGACATCGTGCACACGCCCGAAGCCCTGCAGCGCTACATGAAGGAGGCCGTGTCGGTCTCCAACGAAAGCCCCGTACTTCTCGACCGCTTCCTTGACGACGCTGTTGAAATGGACGTCGACGCCGTGGCCGACGGTCATGAGGTCCAGGTCGCCGGCGTGATGGAACACATCGAACAGGCCGGCGTGCACTCGGGCGACTCC
>OHMK01000951.1_pt1 | contig 10262 bp, 11 predicted proteins | sample 1569291 | NCBI WGS metagenome assembly OHMK01 (sample SAMEA3879517, study PRJEB24766) | human gut metagenome | biome: human-associated habitat; feature: feces | place: USA | collected 1985/1987 | reverse complement strand
TATGATATAAATTCAGCAGTAAGAAAAATTCAACAAAGATCAAAAGTTGGAAAACAATTTAGCATTGTAGTTGTTGCAGAAGGCGCAGTTCCAAAGGGAGGAACAATAACAGTGGAAGGAGTTAGAAACAACGGAAAAGGCGTTGATAACAACAAATTAGGAGGAGCTGGACAAAAAGTTGCAAAGCAACTAGAAGAACTTACTGGATTTGAAGCTAGATGCACTGTTTTAGGATATATGCAAAGAGGTGGAACCCCAACTGCATTTGATAGAGTTCTATCTACAAAATATGGAGCAAAAGCAATGGAACTTGCAATGGAAGAAGGCGGGATCGAACCTTCTCAGGTAGATTATATCAATGCACATGGAACAAGTACTCATGCAAATGACTTATTTGAGACAAAAGCAATCAAGAAAGCATTAGGAGAACATGCATATGATGTGAAGATCAGCTCTACAAAATCTATGATCGGTCATCTTCTTGGAGCAGCAGGAGCAGTAGAATTTGTTGTCTGCGTAAAGAGTATTCTGGATAATTTCATCCATCAGACAGTTGGTACAAAGAATGTAGATCCGGAATGTGGATTGAATTATGCAGTAGGCGCACCGGTAGAGAAAGAAGTGAATTGTGTAATTTCTAATTCTCTTGGGTTTGGTGGGCACAATGTGTCTCTTCTTGTAAAACGTTTCGAAGAGTAAGGAGAAGCGAAGATGAAGATGGAAGAAATATTGAAGCTGATCGAAGCAGTCTCTGCTTCTGAGCTTACAGATTTTAAATATGAAGAAAATGGAACAAAGCTGAATCTGAAGAAAGAACAGCAGAAGGTGGAGATTATACAGAGTCCGGGAGTAGTTCCGGTGACAGGAACTGTCACAGCAGGTCTTCAGACAGCAGAAATTCTGCAAAATCCAGGAAATGAAGCGGATCACACACAGGAAGAGCATCAGGAAGTGATAAAAGAAACAGAAGGTGAACTGATCGTTTCACCTCTGGTTGGAACTTTCTACGCAGCACCGGCAGAGGATGCACCGAGTTTTGTTAAGGTTGGTGACAAGGTCGAAGCCGGACAGGTTGTCGGAATCATAGAAGCGATGAAACTTATGAATGAGATTGAGAGTGAATGTGCCGGTACAGTTGCTGAAGTTCTTGTAGAGAACGGAGAGCCGGTAGAATACGGCCAGCCGATTTTTAGAATTGTTTAAGAAAGGAATTCAGATATGAATAGTTTAAATGTAGAACAGATTCAGGAAATCATTCCGCACAGACATCCATTTCTTTTGATTGATAAGATTGAAGATTATGTTCCGGGAGAATATGCAATTGGATACAAAGGTGTTTCTTATCATGAGGATTTCTTTCGTGGACATTTCCCACAGAAAGCAGTAATGCCGGGAGTTCTGATTCTTGAGGCACTTGCTCAGACAGGAGCTGTGGCAATCTTAAGTGTACCGGAGAATCAGGGAAAGATTGCATTCTTCGGTGGTGTACAAAAATGTCGCTTCAAAGGAATGGTATTTCCGGGAGATCAGTTGAAATTAGAGACAAAGATTATTAAAAGAAAAGGACCGGTAGGCGTAGGAGAAGCTGTGGCAACAGTTAACGGAAAGGTCGTTGTTACGGCAGAACTTACATTTATGGTTGGAGAATAAAAAAATCAGGAGCAGAAGAAATGATAGAGAAGATTTTAATTGCGAACAGAGGGGAGATTGCAGTCCGGGTGATCCGCGCCTGCAGAGAAATGGGAATCCGTACGGTTGCTGTTTACTCTGAGGCAGATAAAGATGCGCTGCATACCCAGCTCGCAGATGAAGCAGTCTGTATAGGCCCTGCTCCATCCGCAGAAAGTTATCTGAATATGCAGAATATCATCAGTGCAACACTTGTGTCCGGCGCAGATGCAATCCATCCGGGATTCGGATTCCTTTCTGAAAACAGCAAATTTGCAGAACTGTGTGAACAGTGCAAGATCACATATATCGGACCAGATTCAAAGGTGATCAGTGCTCTTGGAAATAAATCCGTTGCAAGAAATACGATGGTGGAAGCAGGTGTTCCGGTTATTCCGGGAAGCAAGGAGCCTGTCTATACCGTAGAAGAAGGCGAGAAGATCGCTGGTGAGATTGGTTATCCAATCATCGTTAAGGCAGCACTTGGCGGTGGGGGAAAAGGAATGCGTGTCGCACAGACACCGGACGAGTTCCAGACAAGTTTCCAGACAGCACAGAAAGAAGCGCAGATGGCATTCGGAGACGGAACAATGTATCTGGAACATTTTGTAGAACATCCGCGTCATATAGAATTTCAGATTCTTGCAGATAAGTATGGAAATGTGGTCCATCTTGGAGAAAGAGACTGTTCCATTCAGAGAAATCATCAGAAGATGATCGAGGAATCTCCGTCAGAAGCACTGACACCGGAATTGAGACAGAAGATGGGAGAAGCGGCTGTGAAAGCGGCGAAGGCAGCTCATTATACGAATGCCGGAACGATTGAATTTCTCTTAGAAAAGAGTGGAGCCTTTTACTTTATGGAAATGAATACAAGAATCCAGGTAGAACATCCGGTAACAGAGTGGGTGACAGGAATCGATCTGATCAAAGAGCAGATTAAGATTGCAGACGGACAGAGACTAAAACTTCAGCAGAAAGACATCAAGATTACAGGTCACGCGATCGAATGCAGGATCAATGCAGAGAACCCGGAAAAGAATTTCCGCCCGTCTCCTGGAAAAATCACAGATGTACATTTCCCGGGTGGTGAAGGCGTACGTGTAGACAGTGCGATTTACACAGGATATGAAGTCCCGCCTTATTATGATTCCATGCTTGCGAAACTGATCGTACATGCTGACGACAGAGAAGAGGCTATCCGTAAAATGAGAAGCGCACTTGGCGAAGTTATTATTGAAGGTGTGGATACAAATATTGATTATCAGTATGAGATTTTGAATCATAAAAAATTCATATCTGGAGATATTGATGTGGAGTTTATCGGAGGAATGATGAATGAGACTGCATAATATGTTTAAAAAGACCGGAGAGAAGATCACTTCGATTCATTCACGAAACAGAAGAAAGCCGGAAGCACCGGAAGGAATCTTGAAAAAATGTAATAAATGCGGTGCGGCAATCTTAACAGATGAAGTAATCAACGGAAAATATATTTGTCCTAAATGTCATGGATACTTTCGTATTCCGGCATATAAGAGAATTGAGCTTGTGACAGACGCAGGCTCTTTTGAAGAATGGGATGCAAAGATCGATGAAGGGGAAAGACCGGAGAATCCGTTGGATTTCCGGGGCTATACAGAAAAAGTCAAAGCTTTAAGAGTAAAGACAGGGCTTGATGAAGCGGTTGTTACAGGAAAAGCAACAATCTGTGGATATCCGGTTGTGATCGGGGTCTGTGACGGAAGATTTATGATGGCCAGTATGGGACATGCGGTAGGAGAAAAGATTACCCGTGCAGTCGAGCGTGCAACAGAGGAGAGGCTTCCTGTTGTCCTTTTTACCTGTTCCGGAGGTGCACGTATGCAGGAGGGAATCATTTCCCTGATGCAGATGGCAAAGACTTCAGCGGCACTGAAACGCCACAGTGATGCAGGCTTTCTTTATATTCCGGTATTGACTGATCCAACTACGGGAGGTGTCACAGCAAGTTTTGCTATGCTTGGAGATATCATTCTTGCAGAACCGGGAGCTTTGATCGGATTCGCCGGTCCGCGTGTGATCGAGCAGACGATCGGACAGAAATTGCCGGAAGGGTTTCAGAGAGCAGAATTTCTTCTTGAACATGGATTTGTTGATCGGATCGTAACCAGGGATGAGATGAAGGAAGTACTGGGGCAGATTCTGAAAATGCATACGGTTACAGATGAAAAGAAAGAAGACTGTCCGGAAAAGAAAAAAGAGAACAGAAAAAACATATCTGCGGTAAAAGAAAATGTGTCAGCCTGGGAGCGTGTTCTGAAATCCAGGGAAAAAGAACGCCCGGTCGGTAAGGATTATATTGACAGATTGTTTACAGATTTTGTAGAATTACATGGAGACAGATATTATAAGGATGATCCGGCAGTAGTAGGAGGAATTGCGTATTTTCATGGAAAAGCAGTTACTGTGATCGCCCAGTGCAAAGGAAAGACAACGAAAGAGAATCTGGAACGGAATTTTGCAATGCCGTCTCCGGAAGGTTACAGAAAAGCACTGCGTCTGATGAAACAGGCAGAGAAGTTCCAGCGTCCGGTCATCTGTTTTGTAGATACTCCGGGGGCTTTCTGCGGAATGGAGGCAGAAGAGCGTGGACAGGGTGAGGCAATTGCCCGGAATCTGTATGAGATGTCAGCTTTGAAAGTGCCGGTTCTTTCAATTGTAATCGGAGAAGGTGGAAGCGGCGGTGCGCTTGCACTTGCAGTTGCAGATGAAGTGTGGATGATGGAGAATGCAGTGTATTCAGTACTTTCACCGGAAGGGTTTGCAAGCATTTTGTGGAAAGACAGCAAGAAAGCGTCAGAGGCGGCAGGGGTGATGCGTCTGACAGCAGCAGATCTTAAGGAACTTAAGGTGATCGAAGAAATAATTTGCGAGCCTGAAGTGTACCGGGAAGATACGATGGTTCCTGTGCTCTGTGAACTGGAAGAGAAGATGGAACATTTCCTTGAACAATATGGAAGCCTTTCAGAAAAACAACTGACAGATAGAAGATACGACAGATTTCGTCGAATGTAAGAGATAGAAAACATGGCATTGTCTGAATTAAGATAGCAGACCAGAATGAAAGTGATCCCGGAAGATTGAATAGAGAAGAGCTGTTTGAAGAGATCAGAGAACAGTAGAAGACGAGGAGGAAAAAAGATGGATGCGTATAATACCATCAATGACATTCTGGTACATTTATTTAATGAAATCTGGGAGCTGGAGAAAAAGGCAATCATTACAGAGGAGTTTAAAGACATCACAAACAACGATATGCATATAATAGAAGCAATCGGTGTTTCAGGAAAGACAACGATGTCTGTAGTGGCAAAAAAGATGAAAATTACGGCAGGGTCTCTGACCACAGCGGTGAATGGGCTGGTAAACAAGAAGTATGTAATGCGTGCCCGCGGTGAAGAGGATCGAAGAGTGGTGTATATCTGGCTGACAGAAAAAGGGGAGAAGGCTTACTATCATCACGAGGAGTTTCACAGAGAGATGACAAATGCTGTGCTGAACAGACTGGATGAAAAAGAGATTCCGGTTCTTATGAAGACATTGGACGGACTTTCAGAATTTTTTAGGGGATATTCTTCAGAGGAATAAAATGATAATTATCAAGGAAAATTTGACGTTTTGTCAAAAATGAGTTACAATAATCTGTATCGTGAATAATTTATCATTACGGACAAAAGTTCTTGTCATTATTTCGCGTTAAGAATTACATTGTAATGAGGTAGTGCCAATATACTTGGGTGTATATTTTAGGAGGGAAACAAGTATGGTAACAAAGAAGACATCTTCAACAACAAAAGCTGAAACAGCAACAGTAAAGGCAGAGAAGAAAGGGACAGCAGCTGCGAAAGCAATCGAGACAAAGAAAGACACAACAAAGAAACTTGAAACAAAGGCAGCAGTGCTGGTAGATACACCAGAAGTTCAGGCAGAAGAAGTAAAAGAGACAGTGAAGAAGGCAGCTAAGAAGGTCGCAGCAAAAGCGGAAGATACAGCTGAAAAGGCTGTGAAGACTGTAAAGAAAGCAGCAGCTAAGAAGACAGCAGCCAAGACTACAAAGAAAGCTGAGCTGAAGACAGAATTCTTCCTTCAGTTCTCTGGTAAAGAGTATACAGAGAAAGAGATCCTTAAGAAAGTCAAAGATGTATGGACAAAGGATTTGAAGAATAAAGTCGGAGACATGAAAGATGTTAAGATTTATCTGAAACCGGAAGAGTCAGCAGCATATTATGTTGTTAATGGAGATACAACAGGAAAAATCGATCTGTAAGATATAAATAAAAGATATAAGATCGCTTTCCGGACGTACCGGGAACAGGTTTACTTAAGAAAAGACAGGGAGTCAGACACAGCTGAATGCAGGTGAAGGACGGACCTGTCTTTTTAATATATTAGGAAAGTGCTTTCCTAATATATTAAAAACGCTCCGCTAAGGATGCGCACTGCGGCGTACAAGGTAGGTGTCGCAAGCGACCGCCGCAGGCGCAAGAATGTGCCTTTGCACATTCTTTGTTCTATATTAGGAAAGTCCTTGTAAACATTTCGCCGGTGCAGAAGGCAGTGTGCCTTAAGGTGACAGGAATCTGGCAAGTGCGGTTTGAGAAAGGAGTATGCAAGATGTACGAGAAAGAGATTGAGCAGCTGCAGGCAATGATTGATGAGAGTAACCGGATCGTGTTTTTCGGAGGAGCCGGTGTATCAACAGAAAGTAATATTCCGGATTTTCGAAGTGCAACAGGAATTTATCATCAGAAATATAAGTATTCACCGGAACAGGTGGTCAGCCATAGCTTTTTTATGAAATATCCGGAAGCATTCTATGAGTTTTATAAAGAGAAGATGATGATTTTGGATGCGAAGCCAAATGCTGCCCATCTGAAACTGGCAGAATTGGAGCAGGCCGGAAAATTGCAGGCTGTTGTGACACAGAATATTGACGGACTGCATCAGGCGGCAGGAAGCAGAAACGTCTATGAACTTCATGGAAGCATCCACAGAAATTACTGTATGAAATGTGGGAAGTTCTATGATGCGGAATATGTGAAGAATTCAGAAGGAATTCCGAGATGCAGCTGCGGCGGGATGATTAAGCCGGACGTAGTACTTTATGAAGAGGGACTTGACCAGAAGACGATCCAGGGGGCAGTCGAAGCAATTTCATCAGCCGACATGCTGATCATCGGAGGTACTTCCCTTGTTGTTTATCCGGCAGCCGGTTTTATTGATTATTTTCACGGAAAACACCTTGTTGTGATCAATAAATCAGAAACAGCCAGAACTGTCCGGGCAGAGCTTGCAATATCGGCTCCGATCGGAGAGATTCTCGGTGCGATTCATGTGAGCGGCGAATAAAAATTTTTTTCCGGTAAATACTTCTGAAAAGGAGGTTGCTGTAAGCAGCAATAAGAAGTATGGGAAGAAAAAAGGAAAAGACAATCAATCTTACAGAACTTGAACCGAAAGAAAAGCTGAAGTATGAGATAGCAGAGGAATTAGGCCTTTTAGATCGCGTGATGCAGGATGGGTGGAAGTCATTAACATCAAAAGAGACAGGACGGATTGGCGGAATGGTCACCGGAAGAAGACGAGAGATAAAAAAAAAGACAGAGATCACGGATGAAAATGCGAAAGAATAGACGAAAGTAAAATTTTAAATGACACAGATTTTGACAAACAAGGATAAATTTGGTAAAATAGACAGAATGGGGAGAAATTATTTTGCGTTAGAATTCGCAGAGTTTTTTGGAAAGTGATAACTTTGGTGGCATAAATGACAGAAAAAATTTCAATATTTGATGTGGAGATTTCCTGTATTAAGGCAAAAGAAGCGATGATGCAGGCAATCGAATTCATGAAAGGTGATTCCGTCAATACCATTGAGCTTGTATCGATGGAATCGCTGATGAAAGAACATGAGAATCCGGAGTGGAAAAAAAAGGTTTCCATGCAGGATCTGGTTCTTCCAGGAAGTGTAGAGATTCTTGAGGCAGCAAAAGCTGATGATGCAAGATTGTTGCGTGAGACGGATAATAAATTATTCTTAAGAATGTTTTTGAAATATTTACAGAAGAACCATCATAAAATCTATCTTCTGGCAGCCAGTCAGGAGGAACTGGTAAAAGCAGAGGAAGCTCTTGCAAGGTATAATCAGGGAATCCGTGTGGTAGGAGATGCCGTGATCCATCTGGAAGACGGAGAGTTGACAGATGCAGACAGGATCCATGGAATAGTGAATGCAGTCAATGGTTCAGAGGCAGATTGTATTTTATCAGTCCTTCCATCGCCGGCGCAGGAAGATTTTATTGAACAGAACCGGGCATTGATCGACACAAGAGTTTGGATTGGCTGTGGATCAGTTCTGATGCGCAGTTTTGACGACAGAAAGATGACAAGCCGGATAAAGAGAATGTTAGTAAAGAAAGTATTTCGCTATAAAGTAGAGAAGCAGAATTAGCCTTTGTGAAGAATGCTAAAAGATAAAAATGTGAATATTTCATAGATTCGACTAAGAAATGCATAAAAAAGATGGATTTCCTCTTTCTTTTTTTGCTGTTTTGCCTTAATATAATATAAGGGTATGTGTACGGATAAATAATGCATACAAAAAAATTGTGGAATATGCACATGCGTGTTACTACTTACAGTTTGCTGTAATCAGCAATACATCGTACAGAGTGGAGGAAAAAAGGATGATTTCAAATCAGATACTTCAAAACACTATTGAAGGATTAAAGGGAATATCAAGGGTTGATTTCTGTGTACTCGACACAGAAGGCAAGGAACTTGCAGCAACATTTGATATGGCAAAAGATTGTGGGGAAGCGGTTCTTTCTTTTGTTGAATCCCCGGCAGACAGCCAGGTGATCCAGGGATGCCAGTTCTTTAAGATCTTTGACGAACAGCGTTTGGAATATGTTTTGCTTGCAGATGGCGAGACAGAAGATGTGTATATGCTCGGTAAGATTGCGGCATTTCAGATCCAGAGTCTGCTTGTAGCTTATAAGGAGCGTTTTGACAAAGATAACTTTATCAAAAATCTTCTTTTAGACAACCTTCTTTTGGTTGATATTTACAATCGTGCAAAGAAATTACATATTGACACAGAAGTAAAACGTGTTATCTTTATTATTGAAACATCGCACGAGAAAGACAGTGCTGCACTTGATAATGTGAGAAATCTTCTGGGAGGAAAGTCAAGAGACTTTATCACAGCTGTTGATGAGAAGAATATTATTGTTGTGAAAGAACTCTCAGATAAGGACGGCAATAAGGAACTTGAGAAGATGGCAAAAGAGATGCTGGATACGCTCCAGGCAGAGGGAGGCGACGAGCAGATCCATATTGCATACGGAACCATCGTAAGTGATATCAAGGAAGTATCCAAGTCATACAAAGAGGCGAAGCTTGCACTTGATGTAGGTAAGATTTTCTTTGATGAGAAGGATATCGTTGCTTATACAACACTTGGAATCGGTCGTCTGATTTATCAGCTGCCACTGCCACTTTGTAAGATGTTTATCAAAGAGATTTTCGAAGCAAAATCTCCGGATGACTTTGATGAAGAGACATTGACAACGATCAATAAGTTCTTTGAGAACAGTCTTAATGTATCAGAGACATCCAGACAGCTCTATATCCACAGAAATACACTGGTATACAGACTGGATAAGCTTCAGAAGAGTACCGGTCTGGATCTGCGTGTGTTTGAGGATGCCATTACTTTCAAGATTGCCTTAATGGTAGTAAAGTATATGAAGTATATGGAGTCATTAGAATACTAGGAATTTTGCGGAGTATGGATAATTAGGAGGAACATATGATTGAATTAAGGAATGTGACGAAGGAGTATTCCAAAGGTCACGCAGCCTTGAATGGTGTTTCCGTGAAGATTGAACGCGGAGAGTTCGTATTCATCGTTGGTGACAGTGGATCAGGTAAGTCTACATTGATCAAATTGATCATGAAAGAGTTGAATCCGACCGAGGGTACAATTATCGTCAACGGCCAGAATTTGAACCGTATGAAACACAGAAACATAGCTAAATACAGAAGAGGACTTGGAGTTGTGTTCCAGGATTTCCGTCTTCTGAAGGATCGTAATATTTATGAGAATATTGCATTCGCTTTGCGTGTGACTGAGACACCGACCCGTGTGATCAAGAAGAAGGTACCAGCAGCTCTGTCACTGGTAGGACTTGCACAGAAGTACAAGTCGTTCCCGAAGGAACTTTCCGGAGGAGAGCAGCAGCGAGTTGCCGTGGCAAGAGCCATTGTCAACCGGCCTGACATCCTTCTGGCGGACGAGCCGACCGGAAACCTTGACCGCAAGAACTCGCAGGAGATCGTGGAGCTGCTGAAGCTCTCCAACCGGAAGTACGGTCAGACGCTGGTGATCATCACCCACGACGAAAACATTGCCCTGCAGGCCCACCGGATCATTGCCATCGAGGACGGGCGCATCACCCGGAATCAACGGATCCGGGAGGTGCAAAAATGAACGTATTCCACCGCTTCACCCGGCAGTCCCTGCGGAAGAACCGCTCCCGCACCTGGGT
>OHMK01000948.1_pt1 | contig 10273 bp, 8 predicted proteins | sample 1569291 | NCBI WGS metagenome assembly OHMK01 (sample SAMEA3879517, study PRJEB24766) | human gut metagenome | biome: human-associated habitat; feature: feces | place: USA | collected 1985/1987 | reverse complement strand
GGCTGGAATCTTCGTTCCAATGCGGCATCCTTTTCAATGTATTCCCGGTACTCATCCAATGTGGTAGCACCGATACAATGCAGTTCTCCACGGGCAAGCATTGGTTTTAAAAGCTGTCCGGCATCCATGGCTCCATCGGTTTTTCCTGCACCGACAATGGTATGCAGCTCATCGATAAAGAGGATAATCTGTCCTTCGGATTTCTTTACTTCATCCAATACTGCTTTCAGACGTTCCTCAAATTCACCACGGTATTTTGCTCCGGCTACCAATGCACCCATATCCAGTGCAAAGAGCTTCTTATCCTTTAATCCTTCCGGAACATCACCACGTACAATCCGTTGTGCCAGTCCCTCTACAACTGCGGTTTTACCTACACCGGGTTCGCCAATCAGTACCGGATTGTTTTTCGTCTTACGGGACAAAATTCGCACTACATTCCGGATTTCTGCATCTCGTCCGATGACCGGATCCAGCTTCTGGTCTCTCGCCCTCTCTACCATATCATAACCATATTTATTTAAGGTATCATAAGTAGCTTCCGGATTATCGGAGGTCACACGCTGGTTGCCACGCACCGTAGACAGTGCCTGCAGGAAACGGTCTCTTGTAATACCATATTCCTTAAAAATTTCCTTTAATGCAGGATTCGGATATCTTAATAAGGATAAAAACAGATGCTCTACAGAGACATAATCATCTCCCATCTGCTTTGCCTCATCCTCTGCACTAATCAATACCTTATTCAATGCCTGACCGACATAAACCTGTCCGCCGGACACCTTGGTTCTTGCTTCCAGATGGCGGATTGCATTGTCTACAAAATGCTCCTTCTGGATTTCCATTTTCTCAATCAGTTTTAAAATCAGTCCATCTTCCTGCTGCAGTAATGCCACTAAAAGATGTTCCTGCTCGATTTCCTGATTGCCATATTCATATGCTAATTTTTCGCAATCCTGGATTGCTTCCATTGACTTCTGTGTAAATTTCTGAATGTTCATATCTTTCACCTCATTTCCCACTGTGCTATGAACGAATTCCTTTTATTTCTGTTTCCAAGCATAAATATAGCACGCATTATTAGCACTGTCAAGAGATGAGTGCTAAAATTTTCAGACAATTTTTGTTAATTTCTATTTTTCTTCTGTTCAATCCATCTTATCAGTTCATCCACGTCTTCCATTGTCGTTGCCCAACTGGTTGCAAAACGAATTACCGTGTGAGTCTCATCCTTTTTCTCCCAGAAGCTGAATTCAACTTTTTGCGCAAGCTTTTCCATAAATGCATTGTCTACCACACAAAATACCTGATTGGTGGGAGCATCCAGATAAAGCTCAATTCCATTTTCCTTTAAGCCTTCCCGAATCTTATCTGCCGCTGCAATTGCCGGCTCTCCGATATGCTCATACAAATCATTTTCAAATAAGACATCAAACTGGATGCCAAGTATCCGTCCCTTAGCAAGCAGTGCTCCATGCTGTTTTACAATGGTAAAGAAATGCGGAATAAGTCCTGGCTTCGGAAATACCACTGCCTCTCCAAACAATGCACCGCATTTTGTTCCTCCGATATAAAAGGCATCACAGCATGCTGCAATATCTTCTAATGTCACATCATTCGCCGGGCATGCCAGTGCATAAGCCAGTCTTGCTCCATCTAAATAAAGTGGAATACCATTGCTGCGGCATACTTTACTTAATGCTCCTAATTCCTGCCGGTTATATAAGGTTCCATATTCTGTCGGCTGGGAAATGTATACCATTCCCGGCATCACCATATGATCACGGTTGCCATCCTCTTTAAATGTATTTAAGACTTCTTCTACCTTTTCTGCGCTGATTTTTCCGTCTGTCTGCGGAATCGTCAACACTTTATGTCCACCCGCTTCAATAGCTCCTGCCTCATGGGAACTGACATGTCCGGTCTCTGCCGCAACCACTCCCTGATAGGATGCTAACAGGGCACCAATTACTGTGGCATTGGTCTGTGTTCCACCAACCAGAAGAAATACATCTGCCTCCGGTGCATTGCAGGCCTTCCGAATCTTTTCCCTTGCAGTTTCCGAATATTCATCCAGTCCGTATCCGGCACTTTTTATCAGATTTGTCTCCGCTAACTTTTTTAGAATTGCCGGATGAGCTCCTTCCATATAATCACTTGCAAACGCTAATTGTGCTGCCATTTTTCTACTTCTTCTTTCTATTCTATACTGACATAGATTCTTCTTCTATGATTTTTCCTACTTCCTCCGGTTTGATTTCCACAATCTCTGCTATCTGTTCTAAGGTATAGCCCTTCCTGTGCATATTGGTAATTACTTTTTTATTTGTTTCTCTTAATGTCTTTTCTGCTGCTCTTTCTTCTATTCCTTCACTCAGATTACACATCAGGTTCACTTCCTCTCTCAATTCTTCACTTACCGGAATCTGATATTCCAGTTCTATCATATTTAATTTTTCTTCTGCTTCTATTTCATTTGACAAAAGTGTGCTTATCAGCCGATGCAGCTCATAGCGTTTCTCTCTTTTGGGAACTTCATTTGTTACACCAAGCAATACAATATTCAAAAGGTCTATATTTCCTTCCCAGTCATATTCATTTACGATATCTTCTTTCATCAGATGAATATAACTCAGCGAATTCATATCCATATTCATGCAAATCCAGATACTAAATACCCGTTTTATGTCATCATAATCCGAATGCCAAAAATCACGTTCCTTTTGGGATGAAATAAGCCTGCTTACATAGAATATCGCCCGGTTCAATATTTTATATGTAACAGGTTTGTTCTTCTGAGCTTCAATATTTACTATAATTTGAGAAATTCCATCTCTCATGCGCACATAAAAAACAATATCAAACCTGACCGTTCCTTCATTTATTTCTGCATTTTCTGAATTAAATCCGCCAATATGTCCTGCCATATCGCTTGCATTTGTAAGTCCCGGTTCTATGGGCACAACACCAACCTGTGGTTCTCCTTCAATATACGGTATCACATCCTTGGGATTCATACCTTTAAATTCATCCACAGTATTCACCAAAATATGCGCCAGAATACTTTTTTGTCCTAAGAGTCTTTTGGCACATTCATCATATTGTGCCCGATTTCTTGCAGCTTTTACTGCATTTGTAATTTCGCTGTTCAGATTAATAGCCTCCTTTGTTTCCGATTCCTCTCTCAAACCCTTCACAAAGTATGCTCTATTGAATATCAATCCAATTTCATTATACGGTTCCATCCTATCAGACGCAAATAAATTTTTCATAAAGAACTCCCGGAACATCGTTTTTCCGATGCTCCGGGAGTCTGTTATCTTTTTCTTCTATCATATATTTTCCAAGCTTCTGATTACATCAGTTTACGGAATAAAGCTTTCAAATCCTCTACATTTGTATCCTTTGGATTGCCCGGTGCACAGGCATCAGCAAAAGCGGATTCTGCAAGGAATTCTAAGTCTTCTTCCTTTAATGCCTCTAATTTTGTTGGAATTCCAACATCTACAGATAACTGCTGTACCGCATCAATGGCTGCCTTTCTGTATTCTTCTACAGACATATCATCAACGCCTTTTACACCCATTGCTCTTGCAATCTCACGATATTTCTCACCAGTGCATTCTGCGTTGTATTCCATTACGATTGGAAGCATCATTGCACAGGCAACTCCATGTGGAGTATCATATACAGCACCTAATGTATGTGCCATGGAATGTGCAATTCCAAGTCCTACATTAGAAAATCCCATTCCTGCAATATACTGTCCTAATGCCATTCCTTCACGGCCTTCTTTTTCATTGGCAACTGCACTTCTTAAAGATCTGCTGATAATTTCAATCGCTTTCAAATGAAACATATCAGTCATTTCCCATGCAGCCTTTGTAGTATATCCTTCAATGGCATGTGTCAGTGCATCCATTCCGGTGGAAGCAGTCAGTCCCTTTGGCATAGATGACATCATCTCCGGGTCAATTACTGCGATAACCGGCATATCATGCGGGTCTACACATACAAATTTTCTCTTACGCTCTACATCTGTAATTACATAGTTAATGGTAACTTCTGCTGCAGTTCCGGCTGTTGTCGGTACAGCAATAATCGGAACACAAGGCTTCTTTGTCGGAGCTACACCCTCTAAGCTTCTGACATCCTCAAATTCCGGATTTGCAATAATGATACCAATTGCTTTTGATGTATCCATAGAAGAACCACCACCAATTGCAATGATATAATCTGCTTTTGATGCTTTAAATGCTTCCACACCATGCTGTACGTTCTGAATGGTAGGATTTGCCTTAATATCTGAATAGATTTCATAAGCAAGTCCTGCTTCATCCAATACATCGGTTACTTTGGATGTTACACCAAACTTAATCAGATCCGGGTCGGAACAGACAAATGCTTTCTTAAATGCTCTTGCCTTTGCCTCGTTTGCGATTTCTTTAATTGCTCCTGCACCATGGTAGGAAGTCTCATTTAACATAATTCTGTTTGCCATTTTATCTTCTCCTTTGTCCTTTATTGATACCTCTATTTTACCAATGAAAAAGACAAATAAAAAGTTACAAAAAGGCAACTCTGTCACTTGATTTTTCAATATCTGTCATGGGCAAATTCCACTCTCAATCATCATCCGTCACCACTATATCATCTGCAATTTTTCAAATACCGCTTTCAGTTCCGCCGGCACCGCTTCCGTCAGTGCCTTTGCCAGTTCCTTCGGTGTAGCCTTCTTTCTTCCAAGCACCCACTGAATTGTCATATAAACTGAACCCTGGCAATACATTTCCAGAAGGAAATGAAGATGCTCCGATAATTTCTGTCCTGATTTCTTTTCTATCTTATCCGTATAAAACCGGGTAATCAGTTCAAAATCATGGTCTCTTAAGCAGTTCTGGCTGTCTGATTTAAATGCAGTCCGGAAAAATAATTTTTCCTGCTCAATATATTCAAATTTCTTTACCAGCCCCTCATATACCGTCTTTCCCTCTCCCATATGTTCAAAGGATTCTGCTAAAATTTTGTCAAAATACCAGTTTATCAGATCATATTTATCCTGAAAATGACGGTAAAATGTCTGTCTTGTCGTTCCGCTCAGTTCCACAATCTGCCGCACTGTAATCCGTTCTATCGGCATCTTCGCCATACACTGCTTCATGGCATCTGCCAGCCGGTATTTCATCTGTTCTGCTTTCTGAACATTCTGCTCCATGCCTTCTCCTCCACTTACTCTGCCAATCTACTATCGTCAGCATAGCACCAACCTGTGAAAAAGGCAACCTGACCATTTTCTCCTATAAAGTTTTCCTGCGTTTCCACCGCCAGATTACAATAGAAAGGAGAACTGCCACATAATCCGTCAGTGCCTGTCCGTAGATAACACCGTGCAGACCGAGCAATGCATTCAAGCCGTAAAGCACCGGAATCAAAAGTACGCCCTGTCTCAATATAGAAAGAATCGTTGCCGGAAGTGCATTTCCGGTAGACTGCATACAGTTCATATTCATAAATAAAATGCCAATGACCGGACCGGAAATCATATAAGCAATCAGCATTTCCACACCATAATTTATGACCTCTGTATCAGAAATAAACAGGCGGATAATCGGCTCCCGGAAAAAGAAAAACAGTGCTGTCGCCAATACACCTACAATCAGACAGCATTTCTTCGTATAACGTTCCACTGCAATAAAACGCTCCCTGTTCCCTGCACCGTAACTATAGCCTAATAACGGTTGTACTCCATTTGCCAGTCCCATCTGTAAAAATGTGATAAACATATTTGCCTTAAATACAATTCCAATCGCCGCTACCGGTGCATTTCCATATGCCACCAGAATCTGGTTTAAAATAATCGTAGAAATGCTCATCAATGCAGAAAAAATAGCTGTTGGAAGTCCTGCCGAGCATACCTGGGACAGAATTCTGTCCCCACATTTAAAATACCGGAATGCCATAGACACGTTCCTGCTCTTTCTACAGAAATACCAAAGATAATATACACTCGCCATTATATTTCCAATAGTCGTTGCAATGGCTGCGCCTGCTGCACCCATACCAAATCCACTGATAAATATCGGGTCTAAAATAATATTGGCCACGGTTCCTATCATACTTCCTGTCATAGCTTCCCGGCTGGCTCCGTCCGCACGCACAACAAAGCTTGCTGCCGCAGACCAGATAATAAACGGTGCACCATAAGAAATGTATGTTGTGTATCCTTTCGCCAGTTCATAAGTATCTGCATCTGCTCCAAACAATTGTAAAACCGGCTGCATTCCAACCAGTAAAATTACAGCAAAAACAATTCCCACGATAAGTGATGCATAGGTAATAAAAGAAGAAACCTGCTTTACTCTTTTTTCCTTCTTTTCGCCCAATGCCATAGATGCTGCTGCGCTTCCGCCCATACCAAACATATTGGCAAATGCCATAAATAATATAAAAATCGGATTCGTCTGACTGACCGCAGCCACCTGCAACGGATCCCCTGTCTGCCCTACGAAAAACGTATCCGCCATATTATAAACGACAGTAACCAGACTGCTGATGACACTTGGAATTGCCATCTTTACTACTGCCTTCGACACCTTCATGCTGCCCATCAATTCATTTTCGTCCATTGTAACCCTTCCTTTCTGCCGGTAAAATCTGCTTTCCAAAGCCACTCATCGACCTCTTGTAACTTTAAATTTCTCATTCCAGATTCCGAAGCATCTTCTCTGCAATTCTTAAAAATTCTTTTCTTTCTTCTTCCGTAATTCCCTGTAATAAAAGTTCTTCCGATTCCGTAATTTCCTTTCGCAGAATATGTTCAATCTTCCGCGCCTGTTCTGTAAAAACAATCTTCTTATATCTTCCATCCTCTGATTCCGGCACCCGGCAGATTAGTTCTGCCTGCTCAAGATTCTTTAAAGTCTCTGTTGCAGTAGACGGACGCAAGCCAAATTCTTCCTCAATCTCTTTCTGGTATACCGGATGGTTTTCTGATTCCACCAGAATATAATTTAAAATGTTACCCTTTGCTCCGCTGATTCCGATAGATTCCTGTATTTTCTTAGAACGTCTGCGGAGCCGGTTGGATATTTTATTAATTACCTTTCCTGTTTCCATGGCAAATCTGTTCCTTTCTTTAAACTTATTACTATTTCTAATCAGTTCGGTTCCTAAGTATTTTAGTCAGATTTTATTCCATTGTCAACTTTCTATTTTATCTACTCTATTTCTTCATGCATAATATTCCTTTTCCCGGCTCATGCTAATGCCGATATCTAAACTTTTCTTAGGCGATTATGAAAAAGAACGTAAGAATTTATTTCAAAAATTTTAAATATAGAAGGGCATTGGAAGTAATTTGTGCTGAAATGCCCTTCTATAGTAAAAATTTTGAAAGAAAAATATATCTTTTCGCAATCGTCCAAAAAATTTTCTATAAAAGGAGATTATCGTATGGGAAATAACATGGATTTAAATTATGAAATGTTCTGCTATCAGTGTGAACAGACAGCCGGTGGCAAAGGCTGTACAAAGCTTGGCGTATGCGGAAAGACACCGGAAATTGCCAACCTGCAGGATTTACTTATTTTTCAGATAAAGGGGATCAGCTGCTACGGAAAAGTGCTGGTGGAGCAGGGACAACATATGGACAAATCGATTGTAAGCTTTATTGAAAATGTACTTTTTACGACACTTACCAATGTAAATTTTGATGCAGATGTACATGTGGCACTGCTCCGGCAATCACAGCAAATCAAAGAAGAGCTTCACAATTTGGTAGGTGAAATTTCGAATTCCACACTCCATGCCACCTATCATCTGCCGGATTCAAAAACGGATATGTTAAAGGATGCTCCTATGGCGGGCATTATGTATGACAAATCCTTAGACCCAGACATCCGCTCCCTCCGTCAAACTATTCTCTACGGTTTAAAAGGTATCAGTGCCTATGGTCATCAGGCAAGAGAATTAGGTTACTTCAGTAATGAAGTGGATGACTTTTATATACTGGCATTAGAAGCCATTACCGATGACCGGCTGACTGTCGAAGACCTAATCCGTCTGACCATGCGTACCGGTGAAATGGCTATTGAAGTCATGAAAAAACTGGACGATGCCAATACCACTATTTATGGCAATCCTTCCCCGCATAAGGTAAATGTTACTGTTAAAAAAGGGCCATTTATCATTGTCTCCGGTCACGACTTAAAGGATTTGGAAATGCTGTTGAAGCAGACGGAAGGCACCGGCATCAACATCTATACCCATGGTGAAATGCTGCCCTGCCACGGTTATGATGGACTGAAAAAATATTCTCATCTTGTAGGTAACTTCGGTGGAGCCTGGCAGGATCAGCAGAAACAGTTTGACAACATTCCAGGCTGTATCCTGATGACCACCAACTGCCTGATGCGCCCGAGAGATTCCTACAAAGACAGGATTTACAGCACGAATGTAGTAGGCTGGGATGGTGTGAAACATGTCGGTCGGAAAGAAAATGGAGACAACGATTTCAGTGAAATCATAAAACAGGCAATTGAACTTGGCGGTTTCCAGGAAGACCAGCCGGCAAAAGAGATTCTGGTAGGTTTCGGACACCACGCTGCTTTAAGCTATGCCCCACAGCTTGTGGAAGCTGTCAAAAGCGGACAAATCCGCCATTTCTTCCTTATCGGCGGCTGTGACGGTGCCCGTCCGGGACGAAATTACTACACTGACTTTGCCCAAATGGTTCCATCCGACTGTATGATTCTAACGCTTGCCTGCGGAAAATACCGTTTTAATAAACTAGATTTTGGTGAAGTAGCCGGACTGCCACGTCTTTTTGATGTGGGACAATGTAATGATGTCTACTCTGCCATCCGCATTGCTACTGCGCTTGCAGATGCTTTTGAAACGGACATAAACGGACTTCCACTGTCACTGATTATATCCTGGTATGAACAGAAAGCGGTTGCTGACCTGCTTGCCCTTTTAAGCCTTGGCATTCATGATATTTATTTAGGTCCAACGCTTCCTGCCTTCATCAGTCCAAATGTGCTGCAGTATCTCACCGATACCTTCCACATAAAGCCAATCAGCAATGCTTCCGATGATATCAAAACCTGCCTGAAACAAAGCCTCTAAATCACAACCACCGGCTTAGCCGGTGGTTTGTTCTGCCCCTAGAAGGGGCTGTTACCGGCACTGGGGTCTAAAGACCCATCGAAAAGATTCGCCAGCCGCAACATCATTTACTTGCTTAGCCCTAAAGGGCTCCTTTTATTTGCTTGTTTTTACCGGCTCACCCGTAAACGGGTCTATATACTCTTTCAGTGTCATTTGATCATATTCTAAATCATCTTTTAATTGATTTTGAATATACTCTTGTATCTTCTTCGCATTTTTTCCTATTGTGTCCACATAATATCCTCTATACCAGAAATGTCGATTTCCATATTTATATTTCAAATTTGCATGCCTTTCAAATATCATTAATGTGCTTTTTCCTTTTAAATATCCCATAAAGCTCGATACACTTATATTCGGCGGCAATTCAACCAACATATGCACATGGTCTGGGCATATTTCAGCCTCAACAATTTTTACATTCTTTCTTTTACACAGCATACTTAATATATTTGCTATATCTTGTTTCAACTTTCCATATGCAATCTTTCTTCTGTATTTTGGTGCAAATACAATATGATACTTACAATTCCACTTTGTATGTGCTAAACTATTAACATCCATTTAGGATACCTCCTTTGTCTTTAGTACGGTTGGCGAACCTGTACTTAGTATAACATTGGGGGTTTTTTACTGTAAGCTAAAGCATCTGTGGACACACCTGCATAGCAGGTGGTTTATTTGTATAAGATACAATAATAAACCTCCTTACCAGTTTTCTGGTAAAGAGGTTTTTATTTATGCAAAATCTATTTTCCTGTCTGATTTGCAATGCAGACGCAATACCATTTATCATCTGTCTGACTGACATCATGATTACAGTTGATAATCGGATGATTCAGGTCATTTGGTGGAATGTAACGTACCACACCGATTCTTCCATCGGACATCTGTACCTTTACATCCCGGTAATTTTCCACCATATTTTTCACAAATAAGTCTACCAGGCGTTCATCCAGTCCCGGAAATTCGCCCTTTTTAAATTTCTCCAACACATCAAAAGGAATCATGGATTCCTTATAACTTCTCTGGGAAATCATGGCATCATACACATCGGAAATGGCGGTAATCCTTGCCAGCAGAGAAATCTCATCTCCTGCAATCT
>OHMK01000943.1_pt1 | contig 10303 bp, 10 predicted proteins | sample 1569291 | NCBI WGS metagenome assembly OHMK01 (sample SAMEA3879517, study PRJEB24766) | human gut metagenome | biome: human-associated habitat; feature: feces | place: USA | collected 1985/1987 | reverse complement strand
ACTGTAAAGGTGCCGTAAGGCAGAAAGGACACAAACATGAAGTACGATGCAAGAGCCTGCCATTTCAACATGGATACCGGCTGCGTGGAGCTGCTGCTCCGGGATGGGAGAATGATCTCCATTGACTGCACTGGGGTCGAGGATGAATTGGACGTGACCATGGCGCAGAGGTCGGAGTTAGATTATCTCATCTACAATGACCCGCTTGGCTATGCAGACTTGATTCTGAACGGCGAACCAGAGGAGTATCTGAAGAATGTGGCGGGAAGTCACGGATTAGAAGATTAAGCATAAAAGGGTATGCGGCTATAAACCGCATACCCTTTTACACTTTATCGCTTCCAGACCGCTGCGGCATTGGAACGTGACATCAGTTCTTCGACCGGGATTCCGGCTGGGCAGATGTCCTGGCACGCAAGAGATTTTCCGCAGCCTTCAAAATAAAGCTGACGATACGCATTTGCGAGTTCTGTCCGATGGGCAATATCCTGTTCTTCGTTCAGAATACGGTAAGCGTTGACGGGCAGAACAGCTCCAGCAAATTCACTGTTCGGGTCAAAGTTCGGGCAGACCTCCAAGCAGCAGCCACAGAGCAGACACTTAGCAGATCGATACCGCTGGCTGTGCGTATAGCTGGTCTGGAACGCATCTCCTTCCAGCCACAGCTTTGTCCGCTTCAGTGCTTCAAAGATCACGGAACGGTCTACGACCAGATCTTTCACCAGTGGGAATTTGCTCAAAGGCTCCAGAGTAACAACGCTTCCCTTACAGTCCCGCAGAAAAACGGAACAGGCAAGACGAGGCAGACCATTGATCCGCATGGCACAGGCACCGCACTTGCGTATCATGCAGCCGCATTCCCACGCAATGGGGGAAACGACCGTTCCGTTCTTTTCACACAGAGGGCTGCGGTGATTCAGCTCGTTCAACACCGAAGCAATCGAGGTGTCCGCACTTCCCTCAAAGGAAAACTCCTGCCAGCAGGGTGAAGCCTGCGGGTTTTCCTGCCGTTTGATTCGGATGGTGTAGTTCATAAATCATGCCGCCTTTCGGGGATGGATTCAAAGCTGATGGCGATATGCTGCCCGTTCCAGTGTGCCACGGTGGTTTTGCAGTAAACGGCATCGTTGCGTTGGGGATAATCTGCCCGCCAGTGCGCACCCCGGCTTTCTTTTCGGGCGAGGGCACTTTCCAGCATGGCACAGCCCAGAAGCGGAAGGGTGCCAGACAGTTTGCGGATTTCCTGAATGCCCGCTTCCAATGTCTGTGCATCCCGCACGACACCGAGTGCGTTCAGCAGAATACGATTCATCTGCATTTGAGCGTCCGGGGAAAGTTCGGGCAGAAGGGGTTCTTCGGCACAGGGCATATTGGGGGAGCCAGCTGCTTCCTGACAGGCGGTTTCCGCAGCGATCTGCCCTCCATAGATCGCACCCAGAAGGGAATTTCCACCCAGACGGTTTGCGCCGTGGTACTGAGCGCAGCATTCACCGGCAGCGTACAGATTCCGCATCGAAGTGCGGTGCCGCTCGTCCACCTGAATGCCGCCCATAAAGTAATGGATACCCGGCAAAATTGGAATGGGTTCTTTGCGAATATCTTTGTGCAGATAGGTCTGACAATCATCCACCAGTCCGGCAAGTTTATGTTCCATGACTTCCTTGGGGAGTTCTGTCATGTCGAGGAACACCTCATAATCACGGCTGACCGTCCAGACTTCCCGCGCGGTGATGTCACGCGGCATCAGGTTGCCGAGTTCTGGATATTTTTCTTCCATGAAATACCACGGCTTCCCGTTCCGTAATGCAAACAGCCGCCCGCCCTCACCACGGGCGGCCTCACTCAGAAGCATCCGTTTTTCGCCCAGTTCGACCGTGGTAGGGTGGTACTGGATCATTTCAAGATTTGCCATCGGAACACCCAGACGGAACAGTTCTGCGGTGACTTCTCCGGTATTGGCAAGAGAGCCGGTCGTATCACCGAATAAGCCATGCAGCCCGCCTGTGGCAATCAGGACGGCATCGCATACAAACCGCAGCAGTTCGCCAGTATAGGTGTCCTGCACTGTGCAGCCGCCGCAGATGTTCCCGGAAAACAGCAGGGTGCGGAACTTATGGTGAGGAAAGCGTTCGACCGTTCCTGCGCTTTCTTCCCGGCGCACAGCATCGATCAGAGCGGTCATCAGTTGCTTTCCCGTATCGCTTTGTGCAAAGGCCGTCCGCTTTTTCTTCTGTCCGCCAAAATTCCGCAGGTCGAGTTCATCGTCATCTGTCACGTTGAACTGTACTCCCAGACGGTGCAGACTGTGCACCAGTTCGGGCGCAGCCTGCGTCATCCCCCAGACTGCATTCGGGTCAGCAAGTCCGCAGGCGGCGGTCAGGGTGTCTGCATAATGCTGCTCCGGGCTGTCCTCCTCTCCCTTGGTATTCAAGGCTGCATTGATTCCACCCTCTGCCATAACAGACTGCGCCCTCTCGGAGGCAAGGGAGGACACCAGCTTTACCGTCCAGCCGTTTTTCACAGCAGTCAAAGCAGCGGAAAGTCCTGCCAGTCCTGCACCCACGATCACCAAAGTGTGTTTCATACGTTGTTCCACCCAATATAATATAGAATGATCGAACCGGCAGCAAACAGCACCAGTACAGAAAGAATCAGATAGAGGTCGCCGCGCTGTTCCTTATCCCGGACAATGCCCAGCGATACCAGAAGAGGCCGGAGATTGAGCAGAAGATGCACAAATACCGAAGCGACCAGTAAAAGCTGCGTCAGCAGCCGGACCGTTGTGAACGGAAACAGAATGTATACGCCGTCCTGCACTCTGCCGAACACGCCAATATGGAAAAAGAGCATGAGCAAAATAGCAAGCCCACTGGTGCGCCTTGCCCAGAACAGAGCATTCTGCTTTCCGTAGAGTTTTCCGCCGGACCGGGAAGCCCGGAATGTCTGTGCGGTCAGCAAAAGCCCAAGGACGGTGTGCGCCGCCAGAATGCCAACGCCGATCCATGCCAGAAACTTTCCTGCCCCGGAACTGATGCCCAGCAACATAAAACTGCCCATCAGCCCATGAAGCAGACAGATGAAAAGTAGCAGAACGGAGAGAATGGTGTTCAGTTTTCGCATGAGGGGTCCTCCATTTCTTCTGCGGAGAGCAGAAGGATGTCTGCATCCGGCAATGCTGTTGCATCAAGCGTATTTTCCGAAACCAGCAGCAGTTGATACCGCCCATTGATTGCACGGGAACGCAGCATGGTTTCGCTGTGCTGCTTCAACGTGACATCTGCTCCGGCAGCGGTCAGGCGTTCACAAAGAGCCGTTGCATAGCGAAGCAAGGGATAGTCTGTTTTGCAGACCGAAAGCGTCATGTGCGGCAGTCCGGCATCGAAAAGGACTTCTGTCTCACCGGAAACAAATGCTTTCAGGTCATTCCGGAAATCCGCATCAGAAAACGATTCCAGTTCAGGGTTGATGCAGAACAGATAGTTACCCTCCAGCGGTGCGGCCATTTGTGCGGCACGTTTCGCTTTCGGGGTCGCACCGGTCAGCCCATCCAGAATAGAGGGCGGCGAGTGCATAAATACGCCAAACGCGGCAAGAAATCCCAATGTCAGAACCAGCGTGATCAATTTTCGTTTCACAGATAGACCTCTTTTATTGCATGGTTGTTCAAATACAAAATCTTCTGCGCAAAATACGGCAGTTGAGTAAACGCTCAACTATATTGTATGCGAAATAAGGAGGCTGTCAAGGTCTGTTAGACGACAAATCGCAGGAAGCAGATGCTAACTTTTCCTCTTGACAACGGAGGAAAAGCAGATATAATATGATTGAACGGTTGTTCAACTACAAAACAAGGAGAACGTCTGATGTCAAATTCTTTATACACCTGTAATTGCGATGTGATCCATGAGGACATCGTGAACGATGTAAAAGGCAAAATGCAGCCGAAAGACGACTACATCCAGCTTGCATCGCTTTTCAAGCTGTTCGGAGATGGCACAAGAGTGCAGATCCTTCATGCTCTGGAACAGAGCGAGATGTGTGTATGCGACCTTGCGGTTCTGCTGGGCGTCACCAAATCGGCGATCTCTCACCAGCTGAAAGCACTCCGGCTTGCCGGACTGGTCAAATTCCGCAGAGAGGCCCAGATCGTGTATTATTCGCTGGCGGATGATCATGTAAAGGAGATCATCGACAAGGGATTTGAGCATTTAAGAGGATGATCGCGCAAGCGATTATCTTTTTGTCTTTTAAGTTGAGCAATTGAACAATTAAGAAAACGTGGTGGAGGTCAAAATGAAAAGAGTATTCATCCTGAAAGGTCTGGATTGCCCGAATTGTTCCGCCAAGATAGAAAAAGAGGTCGGAGCATTGCCGGGAGTGGAATCCTCGGTTGTGAATTTAATGCAGCAGACACTGACCGTTCAGTCAGAAAAGTCTGCGGATGCAACACTGGCGGAACAGGTCGAAACGATCGTTCACAGCCATGAACCGGATGTTGAGGTGTCGGAAAAGACCGAACCTGCGGTGACGAAGGTCTATCTCCTGAAAGGTCTGGATTGTCCGAACTGCTCAGCAAAAATCGAGAAAGAAGTCGGTGAGCTGGGTGGCGTGGCTTCTTCGACCGTGAATCTGATGAACCAGACATTGACTGTTCAGGCAGGAACATCGGTGGCTGCTTCCTTGCTGGATACCGTTACCACGATCGTACACAGCCATGAGCCGGATGTTGAAGTGTCGGAAAAGCAGCTGGAAGCGACTGCACCTGTCAAAAAGGATGAAAAAGCGGCGGTCTATAACGATGAGGATAAGAAGCGCACGATACGGCTTGCCGTGGGTGCTGTGGTCTATGCAATCGGTATGGCATTGACCGTATTCGCAAAGCTGCCGACTCTGGCGGAACTGGCGTTTCTGATTGTGGCGTATGTGATTCTTGGCTGGGATGTCGTATGGCAGGCAGTGAAAAATATCACCAGAGGACAGGTGTTTGACGAGCATTTCCTGATGAGTGTTTCCACGATCGGCGCATTTGCCATCGGGGAATACCCGGAAGCTGTTGCAGTTATGCTGTTCTATCAGGTCGGAGAGTTCTTCCAGTCGCTGGCGGTAAAGCGTTCCAGAAAGTCCATCTCTGACCTTATGGACATCCGTCCGGATTCGGCGACCGTTAAGCGGAATGGCGTATTGCAGGTCGTTTCTCCGGAAAGCGTTGCGGTGGGCGAGATCATCGTGGTAAAACCCGGTGAAAAAATCCCGCTGGATGGCATCGTTGTGGATGGCGAATCCATGCTGGACACCAAGGCACTGACCGGCGAATCTGTGCCGAGAAGCATCCGCAAAGGCGATGAAGCCCTGTCCGGCTGCATCAACCAGAGCGGTTTGCTGACGCTGAAAGTCACAAAGAGCTTCGGGGAATCCACAGTGTCGAAGATCACTGACCTTGTGGAGAATGCTTCTGCAAGAAAAGCTCCCACCGAGAACTTCATCACGACCTTTGCACGATACTATACGCCGGTCGTTGTTGGAATGGCGGCTGTGTTGGCGATCATTCCGCCGCTCGTCCTTGGCGGCGGCTGGTCTGAGTGGTTGCGCAGAGGTTTTGTGTTCCTGATCGTTTCCTGCCCGTGTGCATTGGTCATTTCTATTCCCCTGACCTTCTTCGGCGGTATTGGTGCCGCATCCAAGCGCGGTGTGCTGGTAAAGGGCAGCAACTATCTGGAAGCACTGAACAAAGTGAGCGTGGTGGTCTTTGATAAGACCGGCACCTTAACAAAGGGTGTTTTTGAGGTCGCAAATATCATTCCGGCAGCCGGATACCAGAAAGAGCAGGTATTGGAGTATGCTGCACAGGCAGAGAGTTATTCCAACCACCCGATCGCAAAGTCGATTCTTGCGACTTATGGAAAGCCAATCGACCAGAAGCAGTTCTCTGGCTTTGAGGAAATCTCAGGACACGGCATCAGCGTTATGGTGCAGGGAAAGAAGGTACTGGCTGGCAACAGTAAGCTGATGGAATCTGAAAAGATTGCCTATGCCGCTTGCGATGCAGCCGGAACAAAGTTCTATGTAGCAGCGGATGGTAGCTATGTAGGCTGTATCCTGATCGCAGATGAAGTGAAGCCGGACAGCAAGTGCGCAATCGCAGAGCTGAAAAAGATCGGCGTGGAAAAAACTGTTATGCTTACCGGCGATGATGAGCGAATCGGCAAGTCGGTGGCAGACGAACTTGGTCTGGATGCGTATTATGCACAGCTCTTGCCCGACCAGAAGGTCGAAAAGCTGGAAATGCTGGATAAGCAGAAACGGCAGGGCAGCAAACTCGCCTTCGTGGGCGATGGCATCAACGATGCCCCTGTTCTTGCCCGTGCAGATGTCGGCATTGCCATGGGAGGTCTTGGCTCGGATGCCGCGATTGAAGCTGCGGATGTTGTTCTGATGACAGATGAACCATCGAAACTTGTAGAAGCCATTGATGTTGCAAAGGCTACGAAACGGATTGTGATGCAGAACATCGTGATTGCTCTTGGCATCAAGAGCGTGTTCCTTGTTCTGGGCGCACTCGGCATGGCCGGTATGTGGGAAGCCGTGTTCGGTGATGTGGGTGTCACGATCATCGCTGTTCTGAACGCAATGCGGATTCTGAAGAAATAAGCACAAACAAAAACAGGGTGCGCCCACCCGGACGCACCCTGCAAAAATCCACACACGATAAGTAAGGCAGGGAGTTCCCCAGCGGGAACTTCCTGTTTTTCTTTGGTTGCAATATGAGCCTGTTCCGCCTGCCACGCGGCAAGCTCGCGTTTGCGCAGCAACAAAAGCCTCAGTGAAATATCATTCAAAGGTTTCCAGTGCTTCCACCAGTGCAAGGATGGTTAGCGATTGGCCGTATGCCATGGGAGCAATCAGAATGTTTTTGTAGTGGTCGCGGTCGTAGCCCATACCCGTACCGCCGGATACTTTCAGCACCGTACCATCGGTGTCGATGTTCTTGAGGATTGCACGGATAGCTTTCTTGGCACAGGGCAGGTAGGAATCATCCAGAATCCCCATGCGGATGCCTTTCAGGATGCCAGCGGTGATAGCAGCAGAGCCGGAAGTTTCTTCGTAGCTGGTGGAGTCATCCAGAACCGTATGCCAAAGGCCGTCCTCACCCTGAAGGTCACGCAGTGCGCGCACCTGTGCTTTGTAGGTATCCAGAATGAACGTCTTGACGCCCTGATTCAGCGTACCCTTAAACATATCCAGATAGTCCAGAATACCCAGCGTGAACCAGCTGTTGCCGCGGCACCAGAACACGCCGCCAAAGTTGTCCATCCGATTGAACGACCAGCCGTGGAAGAACAGACCGGTGTGGGTATCGTACAGATACTTGATGTGCATCAGCACCTGCTTAATGGATTCGTCGATCCACTCCTGCTTGCCGTACTTCTGGCCCATCCGATTGAGGAACAAGACGGTCATGAACAGGGTGTCGATCCACATCTCGCTCTCGTTTAGGCGAACGCCCTGACGGTCGCCGTTGGCACTGGTGACGTGCTGAAAGCCACCCTCACGGGTACGCGGGATGCACTCCATCAGCCACTTTGCCCAATCCAGACAAAGGGCTTCAAACTCAGGGTCGTGGTAAATCTCGTTCAATTCACACAGAGTCAGCAGCGGAGTAGTCGTGTTGATATTGCGGGAAGGCAGACCCTGCGCAATGTTCTCCTTGAACCAATCATGCAGGAAGGTGCGGTATTCCTCCGAATCCTGCATCTTGGCGATTTTGAGCAGTCCGTACAGGCCGATGCCCTGCGGCCAGTCCCACTCCTTGATGCCGAAGTCACGGCTAAAAAATCCGATGGCCTCGCCGCCTTCTTTCAAAGTGTCCTCGTTTTCGGGGGCACCAAGGTGCATCAGCTTCTGGATAACAAGATCCAGCTTTTTCTGAATCAGTTCTTTTTTGATTTCGTTTGCCATAAGAAACACCTCATGTATTTGTATTGTTTTTCTCAGCGGTTGAAGTAAGCGATTTTCGATATTGTGCAGGCGTAACGTGTTGATATTTCTTGAACACACGTCCCAGATAGGTGATGCTCTCAAACCCGGTACGGCTTGCGATTTCGGAAACGGAAAGTGTTGTTGTTTCTAACAGGCTCTGCGCTTTTTTTACCCGCAGGATGTTGATGTATTCGTTGATGCCGAAGCCAGTCACTTCATGGAAGGAACGGCTGAGATAATACTTGCTGATATAAAACTGCTCGGCAAGGCTGTCCAGCGAGAGCTTTTCCTGAAAGTGATCGGAAATGTAGTCTGAGATTTGGTAGACTGCATCGAACTTTCCGCCGCTGGCCTTACCCTCCTGCACATCATTCAGGCAGGTGACCTGCTGATTGCTGCGCCGGAAGTAGATGAAGCCTAGAATCAACTCCGAAAGAATAGCGGTCTGGCTTATAGGCTCTGCCTTGTCCAGTTCCTCCATGATTTGCAGAAACAATCGGCGGGTATCCGCTGTCTGCTGCTGCGCTGCGCCGGGTCAATCATGTGGACCTGTCGGCGGCTTCGGGGTCAGTTCGTAAATTCCGTAGTGCTTGTGGAAGAACGCACCGATCTTCAGTTCCGGGAACATCTTATCGACCTTTTCCACAATGTCCCGGTCTACATAGAGGATCACTCGCTCGTATTCGGTTTCCGGGTCTCCCACGATGGAATGGGACATATGAATCTGGCCGCTGTCCACGAGAATCAGGTTCCCGGCCTGTGCTTCATAGGCGCGGTTCTCAAAGAACATCTGCCGCCGCCCACGGAGCAGGAGATAAATTTCGTACTCCTGATGGAAGTGGTTGTACCGCATATCAAAGTTTGCCGGACGAACCATGTGTTCCACCATAATGCCGTTTCGTTTGCGGTAATATTGGGTCGCATCACCCTGAACCATGCTGTGCAGCCATGTTGTTTTCATGAAATGCTCCTTTTCTCCTGAACAGGCGGTGTTCTTGCCTTGATTATGTCATATCTGTTCAGGTTTGACAAGCATTTGCACCGTGGGGCTTACATCAGGCCCAGCGTAGTAGGCAGCCACTCGCTCAGAGCAGGGATGTATGTGACCAGCATCAGTGAGATGAAAATTGCCACAAAGAACGGAACCAGACTTTTCATCACATTCTCCAGACGTTGCTTTGCCAACGAGCATCCCACGAACAGGACGTTGCCAACGGGAGGAGTGATGGTGCCGACAGCCAGATTCATGACCATCATATTTGCGCTGATTTTTGCCATGTCCAGAACACCGGCCTGTACCAACTCGACCATGGCCGTTTCAGAACCCAGAACACCACTGGGATAGATAGAAACTTCCATGTTCATGCTCTCATCTTCGGCCACCAGATCGGACAGATACGCGATCGTGCCGCCGATCTCGGAATCGCCCGCCTGACCGTGCGCCAGCTGGAGCTGGATCTTGTCACTGCCAATGCTGCCGTTTACCTTGAAAAAGGTGGAAACTCCGATTCCCAGCAGCACGACGACAATGACGGTCAACAAGATTTTTGATGTCTTTTTTATTGTCATTCCTCCTAAATGATTTGCTCGTTCGGTGCGACTTCCTGATTATAATTATACAGCCTTTGGGGCCAGCTTTCTCGCAAAGAATTGCGAATGAAGCCAAAAATTCAAACGATATTGCGCTTGTGCTGTATACATTCTTGCGCTTTTCTCTATTGTTTTGTTGAAATGGACAATATTTCTTGCCATTCTTCTACATACAAATAATTTTTTAGATCAATTCGTCCGTTTTTTCTGCGCAATATTGTTTGAGCGCAAACGGAAAAGAGCCACCCGTAGTTTGTTACGGATGGCTCTTGACATGTTTCTTTTATAAAAGGTTGCCGCTCAGTTCAGCCGGAACACCTGCTCCAGCTTGGGCTGTGCGCCGGTCACGGGGTCCATTTCCAGTTCCAGAATGTCCTTCATGTACGCGTTCCAACGGTCTACCACCGGGCTTTCTGCCTGCACCTTCTCGGCATAGGCAACGCCCTTTTCGCACTCGTAATAGCCGAACAGTTCATCGTTGCAGTAAAAGATGCTGTAATTGCAGATGCCGGCGTCTTTCAGAACTTTAACCATCTCCGGCCAGATCTCCGCGTGACGTTTCTGGTATTCAGCCTTGCAGCCGGGCTTGATGCGGCCTTTCCATGCCATGTGCTCCATGTTCTGCTCCTTAGTTGAGAAACTTCTCGTTCAGGGTCACACCAAAGTCGCGGGCGATGGCGCGCAGGTCGTCGTCGGTGATGGTCTGACGGATGATGCCGCCGCCCATGGAGAGCAC
>OHMK01000938.1_pt1 | contig 10336 bp, 8 predicted proteins | sample 1569291 | NCBI WGS metagenome assembly OHMK01 (sample SAMEA3879517, study PRJEB24766) | human gut metagenome | biome: human-associated habitat; feature: feces | place: USA | collected 1985/1987 | reverse complement strand
GGGGGAGCTGGCAATGCCGTCAGGCATTGACTGAAGGGGTCAGCAGCCGAACAGCTGGGCGATGGCGGTCTCGTTCAGCTTGGAGCCGATGACCACCAGCTTGCCGCCCACGTCTGCGCTGCGGCTGCGCACTTCCCACTCGCCGGGCACATAGTCGAACTCCAGCCAGCCGTCTGCGCCGCCGTCCACGATGCCCTTGCTGCGCAGGATCATGCCGTAATTGCCGGTATCCAGCTCGGTGAGGGCGTGCTCCACCTCGGCCTTGGTGAACTTGCGGGCCGTCTCCACGCCCCAGCTGGTGAACACTTCATCGGCGTGGTGGTCGTGATGATGATGGCCGCAGCAGCAATGACCGTCATGGTCGTGGTGATGCTCGTGCTCATCGTGGTCGTGGTCATGCTCGTCATGGTCATGGTGATGCTCATGCTCATGCTCGTCCTCATCATCGTCATGATCGTGGTGGTGGCCGCAGCAGCAATGGTCATCATGATCGTGCTCGTCGTGGTCGTGGTGATGATGCTCGTGCTCGTCCTCGTCGTCGTCATCATCATGGTCATGATGATGGCCGCAGCTGCACACACCGTTCTCATCGTAATGGTGGTGATGATGCTCGTGCTCTTCTTCCTCGTCCTCCTCGGCATGCTTCTCATTGGCCTTGGCAGCCATGGCAATCAGCTCTGCCTTGAAATCGTCCTTGGAGGACATGGCCTTCAGGATCTGCTCGCCGGTCAGGGAATCCCATGCGGTGGTCACGATGGTTGCGGTGGGGTTCTTCTCGCGCAGCATGGCAACCGCAGCGGCGATCTTCTCCTCGCTGGCGGTCTGGGTGCGGCTCAGGATGATGCAGCTTGCGTGGCTGATCTGGTCATCGTAGAACTCACCAAAGTTCTTCATATACATCTTGACCTTGTTGACATCGGCCACGGTGACAAAACTGTTCAGCTTCACATCCAGATGCTCAGCCACACCCTCCACAGCGCGGGTGACATCGCTCAGCTTGCCCACACCGGAGGGCTCAATGACGATGCGGTCGGGGTGGTACTGCTCCACCACCTGCTGCAGAGCGGCGCGGAAATCGCCCACCAGAGAGCAGCAGATGCAGCCTGCGTTCAGCTCGTTGATCTGGATGCCGGACTCCTTCAGGAAGCCGCCGTCGATGCCGATCTCACCGAACTCGTTCTCGATCAGGACCACCTTCTGGCCCGCAAAGGATTCCTTGATGAGCTTCTTGATCAGGGTCGTCTTGCCGGCACCCAGGAAGCCGGAGAAAATATCGATATTCGTCATAATGCTGTATGCCTCTTTCTTTTTCCAAAAGCCCGCAAGGGCCGTTCAGCAATCAGAGCCGCAGAGTGCTGGCTCAAAAATCTTACACTCCTATTATAACAAGGCTGTCAATGGGAAACCGCCTTTTTTGATGAGAAAATTGTAACTTTTTTTGCAGTTTGGCTGCGTTTTCAGAAAACGCTGCCTCCCGGACACAAAAAAGCCCCCGGAACGGGGGCAGAACGCATAGAACCCATACAAAAACACAGCCCCACTTTGGCGAAGGAGAAGCCAAAGCGGGGCTGTATTCAATGAAGGAGAAATGAAGGAAATATCAGATTACAGGTCCAGTTCAAACTGCTCTGCCGTAACAGTTGCTTTGCCATCGGCAGCAAAGGTGATGCCGTCGGCAGACTGGGGGGTGTAGATCCATGCGGTCATGGTCTGCTCGCCATCGTTGGCGAAAACTTCGATGCTGTTTTTATCCAGCAGGATGCGGAGCTTGAGCGCACCGTTCTGGCTGCGCACCTTGCAGCTGCGGCGGTGTACGATGTCGGCACGGGAACCGGCATAGCTGCGATCCAGCGTCAGCTCGGAAGTGTAGGGGTCGTAGGTCAGGCTGGTGTGATGGTCTGCATCGGCGGCCAGCTTCAGGGTAAAGGAGCGGTATTCGCCGGGCTGTACCGTGACGGTCAGGTCGGCCACACGGCCCTTGATGCCTTCCAGAGAAGTTTCGCTTTGCACCGTCACATTTTCGTGGAAAATGCGCTTACCGTGGACGGCATCCAGCTCCCGCACGGGGGTCTGAAGAATGCGTCCGTCCTTGATATGCAGCTCCCGGGGGCAGATGGTCTGCCCGAACCACTTGCAGCCCTGGGGCTTATCCTCGGTGTCCGACCAGGTCTGCAGCCATGCGGTCATGATCCGGCGGCCATCCGGGGCAAGGGTGGTCTGGGTGGCGTAGAAGTCGATGCCGCCGTCCATCAGCTGCACGTTTTCCTTCGTGAAGGTGTGGGTGGCTTGGTCGTAGCTGCCGATGAAGGCAATGACGTTGTGACCGTTGTGGAACTCGCCCTTGGGCAGCATCTCCATGGGGCCGAGCATCAAGACCTGCTTGCCGTCCAGCGGGAAGAAGTCCGGGCACTCCCACATTTTGCCGTACTGATTGTTGCAGCGTTCCAGCACCGTGACAAAGTGCCAGTCGAAGCCGTCCTTGCTCTGGAACAGTGCCGCTGCGCCGCTGCCGTCCTCGGCCCGGCAGACGGTGACGGCGGAGTAGGTGCCGTCGGCCTCACGCCAGATCTTGGGGTCCCGGAAGTCAAACTTGCTGAAGCCTTCCGGCAGGTCTTTCTGGGTCAGCACCGGGTTGCAGGCAGGCTTTTCGTAGTCGAGGCCGTCACCGATGGCAATGCTCTGGGTCTGGATATCCCGCATCTCCCCATTGGGCTGCTTTTCTGCAATCACGCTGGTGTACATCAGCAGCTGCTTGCCGTCATCCATCTCGGTGGCAGAGCCGGAGAAGCAGCCGGGGCCGTTGTCCACCGGGGAATCCGGTGCCAGCGCACAGGGCAGATACTCCCAGTGCAGCAGGTCGGTGCTGACGGCGTGACCCCAGTGCATGGGCGCCCACCGCACATCGTAGGGGTTATACTGATAGAACTGGTGATACTTCCCTTTGTAATAAGAGAAGCCGTTGGGGTCGTTGAGCCAGCCCACATAAGGAGTCATGTGGTAAGCAGGGCGTTCCGCCGGGGAAATGGCAGCGCCGTGCTCGGCCTCGTAGGCACGGGCTTTTTGTAAAGTCAAATCGTTCATGGAATCCTCCAAAGGAAAGAATTCTTATGCGTAGTAAGCATCCAGATATTTCTGCATAATGCCCAGATAGTCGGACAGGCCGTAGGCTTCCAGCTTGCTCAGATATTCGTTCCACTCTGCATCCGTAGTGCCGTTCATGATCCAGTTGGCCTTCTGCGTATTCATGTAGGTCTGCAGATCTGCCTGCAGGTTAGAGACCTGCTCGGTGTCCTCGTTGCTCATAAAGACATTGGGATAGACATAATCGTTGTTCATATCCGGGGTGTAGATCTCCTTGATCCAGTCCAGACGGTACTGTGCATCGTCCGGGCAGGTAACGTATACACCATAGTAATCATCCAGAACCGCCAGAGGGCCACTGACACACTGCGCTTCACGGACTTCCACGGGAGAAGCATCGCCCAGAGGAGCGTGCTTCAGCATGGGCTCGCCCTTATCGTTGGTGGACAGTTCAAAAATGTTAAAGCCTTCCGCATCGCCGTAGGTACCCCAGTTGTTCTGCGGAGACTGGAGGGGTGCGTACATCTGATCCAGCCATGCGCAAACCAGTGCAGGATTAGCCGCCTTTGCGGTAACAACGCACTTGCCGCGGGCAAAGCCGCTGGTGAAAGAGCCGTTCTGCGGAGTGATATTCCGGGTATCGGCGGTCAGGGCAGGCAGCGGCTCCCAGTCGGTCAGGTTGTCAATGTTGGCAACATCCCAGCTGAAGCAGACACCATAGCGGCCAGCCTTGCCCTTGGAAACATAGGTGGACCACTCCTGCGTGAAGCACTCCGGGTCAATGAGCTTCTCGGCATACAGCTTGTGCAGCCAGTCCAGACCATCACGGTAGCCCTGCTGGGTGGCGGCACAGATGACTTTCCGGTCGTTGGTAACAGCGATATGGCGGTCTTTGTCTGCGTCGCCGTAGCCTTCGCCAAAGCCATTGATGAGGATGCTGGGGTCCTGATCGCCGTTGTTGACGATGCAGGACATGGGGATGATGTCGCCGTCAATGCCATACTCTGCCTTGATAGAAGCGGCGTTATCACGGAATGCCATCAGCACCTGCTCAAACTCGTCCACTGTGGTGGGCATCGACAGACCGAGGAAGTTCAGCCACTTGGTATTGATGAAGCTCATGTTGCCAATGGTCTGGATGGCGGTCTTTTCTGCGCCGAGCTGCTCGATCCAGGGCAGTGCCCAGATGTGGCCATCGCTGTCGGTGCACATGGTGCGGTACTCCGGGTACTGCTCAAAGACCTTCTGGAGATTAGGCATATTGTTGTCAATGTAGTCTTCCAGATTGAGGATGACACCCTGATCTGCGTAGCGCAGCAGATTGCTGTCGGTAAAATCAGCAGTAAAAACAAAATCCGTCAGGGTGTTGGGGTTGGACATATTCAGGGTGATCTTATCGCTCCACTGGTCGGACTGGATGGCGGTCCAGTCGATGTGCACATTGGTCTGCTCTTCCAGACGCTTGAAGATGGTGCGGTTGTTCGGCTCGGGTTCGCTGCCCACAGGGAAGCTGGTCATACCGGTAAAGGTGACCTTTTCGGACAGCGGAAATGTAACGGCACCGGTCGTGTCCACAGCTGCGGCAGCAGAATTGCTGCCGCCGGTGGATTTGCCGCCGCCACAGGCAGACAGAGCAGCGGCAGAGCCCGCCAGAGCGCAGACCTTGAGGAAGTTGCGGCGAGAGATCAGCTTTTTCATGGTATTTTCTCCTTTTTTGTGGTTCTTTCTTCGTGTAACAGATGAGCGTACCGGCTCATAAAATTCTGGAATATCCTCAGCCTTTAATGGAACCAGCCATGATGCCGGCATCAAAATACTTCTGGAAGAAGGGATACATCACCAGCAGCGGCAGACTGGAAATAATAATGGTTGCATATTTGAGCAGCTCTGCCATTTTCGCACGTTCGGCAGTGCTCTGGATATCTGCGATCATGCCGGATTCCGGCTGGCTCTGGATCAGGATGGAACGCAGCACCAGCTGCAGCGGCTGCTTCGATGCGCTGTTCAGGTAGATCATGGCGTCAAAGTAGCTGTTCCACATTGCCACGAACTGCCACAGAGCCAGAACTGCCACCACCGGCATACAGACGGGCAGCAGGATCTTGAAGAAGTAAAGCATCTCGCTGGCTCCATCCACATCCGCAGCTTCACGCAGCTCACGCGGGATGCCTTGATAATAGGTACGGGCAATGATCATGTTCCACACGCTGAATGCTCCCGGCAGAATGACCGCCCACATGGAATCCAGCAGACCCAGATTGTTGATGAGCAGGTAGGTGGGGATCAGACCGCCGCTGAAAAACATCGTGATCACAAACAAGGTGTTGAAGATCGTTTTGCCTTTGAAGTCCGGCAGCGACATGGGATAAGCGGCAAGCATCGTCACAGCTACCGAGATGATGGTGAAGATGATGGAGTAAAGTACCGCGTTCCTGAAGCCGACCCAGATCTGCTTGTCCGAAACGACACGCTGGTAAGCATCCAGACTCCACTTGCTGAAATCAAAGGAGATGCCCTTGTTTTGCAGAGTGACCGGGTCCATAAAGGACGCGATGACGATGTAGATCATCGGAACGATGATCGCCAGCAGGAACAAGCCCAGAAGTGCGTAGCCGCAGTACAGGATGATCTTATCTTGTCTGGTGTAGAGGGCCATTTTTGATTTTTTCTGTTTTGCCATGGTAAACCCCTCCTTACAAGCCCTTGCCATCGTTCATTTTGGCAACGACCTTGTTCACTGCGATCAGCAGGATGACGTTGACAACGGTGTTGAACAGACCGACTGCCGTGGAAAAGCTGTAATCGCCGTCCAACAGGCCCTTTTTATAAACATACGTTGCAATGATCTCGGCAGTGTTCAGGTTCAGGTCAGTTTGCAGGGCATAGGCTTTTTCAAAACCGATGCTCATGATGTTGCCTGCCTGCAGGATAAACTGAATAACGACCATATCCTTAATGGCGGGCCACTCCACCGTCATGATCTGCTGGATCAGGTTTGCGCCGTCGATCATCGCAGCTTCCTTCAGATCTTTGCTGGCGTTAGAAAGGGATGCGGTGTACATGATGGATGCCCAGCCGGCACCCTGCCAGATGCCGCTGATGATGTAGATGGGGCGGAACGCTTCCGGCAGCGTCATGAAGTTGATGCTGGTGTGAAGCAGGCCGTTCACCGGACCGGTGACACTCAGCAGCACCCGGACGATACCGCACAGCACGATGACCGAGATGAAGTTGGGCATATACAGCACCAGCTGCACCTTCTGCTTGATCTTCTTGCTCTCGATACGGTTGAGCAGGAATGCCAGCAGGATAGGAATCGGGAAGCCCCACAGCAGACCGTAGACGCTCAGCTTCAGGGTGTTGATCAGATAGCGCTGGAAGTCCGGCGAGGACATGAAGCGGGTAAAGTTTTTGAAGCCTACCCACTCGCTGCCCCAGATGCCCTTGAAGGGATTGTACTTCTGGAACGCGATCAGCACACCGCCCATGGGAGCGTACTTGAACACCAGCGTCAGCACCACGGCAGGCAGCAGGAACAACAGGTAAAGCTGCCAATGCCGTTTGATGTAGACCCATGTGTTGTGCAGCTTGCGTTCTGCTGTCAGCACAGCCGTTTCCGGCGAGGCCGTCTTTGCTTTCATGAATCATTCTCCTCCTTTTTGATTTGCTTGCCGCTTGATTTGCATTTTACATTTGCACCTTTGAATCTTGCACTTTTTACTTTGATTGTGCAAATGTAAAACTCTGTAATTCATTTATACCACGCAAGCAAGCGAATGTCAACGATAATTCATAGTATATATCAAGAAATACTGTGGATTTGTACAGATGCACAAATTCGAAAGTGCGCAAATATGCAAAATGATGATTTGCATTTTTACGTTTGACTAATTTGTGCATTTGCACTATACTGGAGTCATAAAGAACAAGATCCGTCACCAGACTTTATCTATAAAAGAAGAACATCCGCTCCTATATTATAAAGAAAGAGGATGACTTATGGCAACCAAGGTCACCATTCAGGATATTGCAAACGAACTGCAGCTTTCCCGCAACACAGTTTCAAAGGCCATCAACAACACCGGTGTGCTGGCAGATGCCACACGGGAGAAGATCCTGCGCAAAGCCGCCGAAATGGGCTATAAGCAGTTCGCCTATCTGCCGCTGTTTCAGGAAGACGCTGCAAAAACAGCAGCGCCTTTCATTCTGCCGAGTGACAAACGGGAGATCGCCATGCTGACGACCCAGTTTCTGAGCAGCTCTCACTTTTCCTCCATGATGCTGGATCGTTTCCAGTCGGAAATCGACCATCTGCACAGCTGCATGACCATTCATCGCATTTCTCCCATAGAGCTGAAAGAGAAAAAACTTCCATCTTCTCTCAACATCCAGCGCACAGCCGGCATCATCTGCTTTGAAGTATTCGACTATGACTACGCACAGATGCTGTGCGATCTGGATGTTCCGCTGCTGTTTGTAGACACCCCTGTGATGGATATGCGTCCTCCTCTTAAAGCCGACCGCCTTTATATGGAAAACCGCATTGAGATCCAGAATGCGGTGGCCCACATGGTCCAGCGCGGCAAAAAACGCATCAGCTTTGCGGGGGATAAAAACCACTGTCAGTCCTTCTTTGAGCGTTATATGGCTTATAGGGATGCAGTGGAGCACTTTGGTCTGACAGAAGGCCTGAGCACCTGTGCGATGCCATCTGGACAGCAGAACTATCCGGTATCCCTGTACGAAACCATCCGTCGGTTCAAAACGATGCCGGATGCCTTTGTCTGCGCCAATGACTTTGTTGCCATGGATCTGGTCAAGGCATTGAATGAGCTGGGGTATTCGGTTCCCGATGATATCTGGGTCTGCGGCTTCGATGACAGTCAGGAGGCTTCCTACTTTGCCCCCCGTCTGACTTCGATCCATATCCATGGACAGATCATGGGCTACACCGCTGCCAATCTGCTTATGACCCGCATCGAAGAGCCATCGCTGAACTATCGCACCGTCTATACGGAAACCAACCTGATCCTGCGCGAATCCACAGGAGATTGAGCGAAAGGAGAACCCCCATGCGTGACCTGTTCAATACGGACAAGCCGCTGTTTGCTGTGCTGACGAAATTGACTTACAGTGCTTACCTGAACATCTTATGGCTCGTGTGCAGCCTGCCCATCGTTACCATAGGGGCTTCTACGACCGCATTGTTCTACGTCACGCTCAAAATGGCGGAAGATCGGGACGATGGTCTGACCCGGATGTTTTTTAAGGCGTTCCGGGAAAATTTTAAGCCTGCCACAAAACTCTGGCTTATCCTGCTGGCAGTCGGCAGTTTCCTGGCTGCGGATGGCTTTGTGCTGCGCCGAATGTGGAGCGAAAACATTTTCTGGACGCTGCTCACTGCAGTGCTTATTGGTGCGGCAGTTCTGTACGGCATCGTTCTGCTGTATGCCTTTCCTCTGCTGGCACGGTTTGAAAACACCACCTTCGGCATCCTGAAAACAGCGTTTCTCGTGGGTGTCCGGTATCTGTTTTGCACCCTGCTGATGGCGGCGATCTATGGCATCATGGGGTACGTCATAGTGTTTGTGTTCACGCCTGCATTCCTGCTGGGCATGGGCTTCTGCGCCATGCTCTGCTCCTTTCTGATGCTTCGGATCCTCTATCTGATCGGTGGAGACCCTGATGCAGTACACGAGGAATACGACCATGACGAAAACTGACCGGGATACGCTCCGCTCCCTCCATGGGCGCAAAAAGTGGGAGCACATCTGGGCATATTACAAGCTGCCCATTGCGATCATGCTCATCGTCGTCTATATCCTCGGGTATGCAGCCTACCGCCATGTGACGAAAAAAGAGGATGTGCTTTACCTTGGTCTGGTAAATATCACTGCCGGGTCTGATCTGACGGAACAGCTTACCACCGGCTTTGCCGAGGCGCAGGGTCTGACCAAAAAGCAACAGGTCGATCTGCTGTCTGGCTTGCTGCTCAGCGAAAGCGAACGCGCAGAGGAGCAGTATGTATATGCTTCGGAGATGAAGCTGCTGGGTGCAGTCAGTGCCCAGCGGTTAGATGTTGTTCTGATGGACGAATATGCACGGGATCGACTGTTGGCAGATGATTATTTTCTCGATCTGCGGACACTGGATGCGTCTTTCCATGCACTGTCGGGTTTGAACGCCGGTGGGACCGTGCTGGATATTTCGGACACGCCGTTTGTCAGGCAGGCAGGTTTTTCTGGCAAGGTCTATCTTGGGGTAGTGCAGAATGCACCGCACCCGGAGCGTGCAGCCGCTTACATTCATTATCTGTTCCAGCGGTGATCGTTGGGTTTCACATCAAGAATAAGGAGAATTATCATGGACATTTTAACGATTGGTGAAGTTTTGATCGACCTGACCCAGACCGGCAAGGATGAGCGCGGCATTCCTCAGTTTGCCGCAAACCCCGGCGGTGCCCCGGCAAATCTGGCTGTGGCTGCTTCCAGACTGGGCGCACAGACCGCCTTTATCGGCAAGGTGGGTGCGGATGCCTTTGGCCGCTACCTGAAAGAGGTTCTGGCAGAGAACAAGGTGGATGTTTCCGGCATGGCGGTGGATGCAGACCACCCCACCACCATGGCGGTGGTCTCGGTGGATGCCACCGGCGAGCGGGATTTCAGCTTCTACCGCAGTGCCAACGCTGACGTGATGCTGTGCAAAGAGGACATTTCGGACGAGGCTCTGAAAGCCGCGAAAATCGTCCACTTCGGCTCTGTCAGCCTCACCGCTGACCCCTCCCGCACCGCTACGCTGGATGCTGCCGCCCGCGCCAAAAAGCTGGGTGCTACCATCACCTACGACCCCAACTACCGTGCAAACCTCTGGAAGAACAAAGAGGAAGCCATTGCCCAGATGAAAGCTCCCCTGCCGCTGGTGGATATTCTGAAAGTGTCCGATGAAGAGCTGCCCCTGCTCACCGGCACCACTGACTGCGAAAGCGGCACGGCACAGCTGGCACAGAACGGCATCCGGCTGATTTTCGTCACCTTGGGTGCAAACGGCGTATTCTACCGCTTTGGGGAGAAAACTGGTCATGTGGCTGGCGTGCCCTGCAAGGTAGGCGACACCAACGGCGCAGGCGATACCTTCTTTGGGGCGGCACTTTCCAAGCTTTGCAAGGAGGAGTTGGACACCCTGACCGTGGACAAGCTGGAAGGCATTCTTGCCTTTGCCAACAAGGCGGCAAGCATTACCACCAGCCGGCATGGTG
>OHMK01000934.1_pt1 | contig 10358 bp, 9 predicted proteins | sample 1569291 | NCBI WGS metagenome assembly OHMK01 (sample SAMEA3879517, study PRJEB24766) | human gut metagenome | biome: human-associated habitat; feature: feces | place: USA | collected 1985/1987 | reverse complement strand
GAGGAAAAGATTTTTTCATACTCCGACATCAGCAGACTGAGCAACAAGGCTGCAAATGTTTTCAGAAATCACGGCATTAAAAAAGGTGACAAGGTTCTTGTTATTCTGAAACGAAACTACGAATACTGGTATGTTGCCCCTGCACTCCACAAGCTTGGTGCGGTTATTATTCCCGCAACAAATCTTCTGACTCAAAGCGACATTTCGTATCGTGTTAACACGGCAGGGATAAAGGCAGCTGTCTGCACTCCCGATGAAACTACCGCCGAAGATACGCTTGCGGTTGCATCTCAGCCGAACACGCTTGAAACCGTTTTTGTTCCGAGAAGGCAGATTTTCGGTGCGGTTGATTTTACCGAAGAAGTTGAAAACGCTCCCGATACGCTTGAAAGAGTTGAAACAAAAGCAGAAGAGCCTATGGTAATTTACTTTACCTCAGGCACAACAGGCTATCCTAAGGCTGTTGAACACAATCATATCTACACACTCGGACACATTATCACGGCAAAATACTGGCAATGTGTAAAAGACGGCGGACTTCACCTCACTGTTGCCGAAACAGGCTGGGCAAAAGCGTCATGGGGCAAAATCTACGGTCAATGGCTCTGCGGTTCAGCTGTTATGGTCTATGACTTTGACAAATTCTCTCCGGGCAAGCTGTTGCGTATAATGGAAAAGTACAAGGTTACAACCTTCTGCGCACCGCCGACAGTTTACAGATACTTCATTAAAAGAGGTATGAACAAGTACGATCTTTCTGCACTTTCTCACCTTACGACAGCAGGCGAGGCACTCAACAATGAAGTTTTTGAAGAGGTGTTTAAGCAGACGGGAATTGAACTTTGCGAGGGCTTCGGTCAGACCGAGTCGGTTCTTATGCTTGCAAATCTCAAAGGTGACAAGGCGATTGCAGGCTCAATGGGCAAGCCTACTCCGCTTTATGATGTACGAATTGTTGACGATGAATGCAACGAGGTTAAGCAGGGTGAGGTCGGCGAAGTTGTTGTATTCCCTCCAAAGGACAGAAAACAGCACGGAATTTTCATCACATACTATAACAACGAAAATCTTTATGAAAAGGTGTGGCGACACGGTGTATATCACACGGGCGATACGGCATATAAGGACGAGAACGGATATTTCTGGTATGTCGGCAGAGCCGATGACCTTATCAAAACAAGAGGCTTCAGAGTAGGTCCGTTTGAAGTTGAAAATGTTCTTATGCAATATCCGAATGTGCTTGAATGTGCGGTTATAGGTGTTCCGGACAAAGACAGAGGTCAGGCAATTAAGGCGATTGTCAAAATGACAGACGGCGCACCGCATGATAAGGAGCTTGAAAACAAAATCAAGACCTTCTGCAACAAGCGTATGGCAAGCTACAAGTGGATTCAGCACCTTGAAATTGTCGATGAATTTCCAAAAACAATCAGCGGAAAAATCAAGAGAACGGATTTAAGAGAAAATCACAAAGCATAAAATAAAGGCAATCTTACGGTAAAGTAGGATTGCCTTTATTAGAATAATATTGCAAATTTACAGATGCTATGTAATATACAATCGGCACTTGAACATAAACAATATATGTGTTCACCATAAAGAAATAACCGCCCTGTACTGCCATACAAGACGGTCAAAAATTAAAATAACCTCTTAGCGGAACAGCTCAAGCCGTTTCCCTACTTATATATTAATGTCAATTTTTTATTATGTCAATCTGTTTCGGTGTGTGTTTTTACATACCGAATTTTTATTTTATTCATCAAACATTTCAATTGAACGGTCGAGAATTCCACGCATATAGGCTATGGCGATTCCGTAGTTTGTGAACGGAACTCCGCTTTCAACCGAACGGTTCATTCGGCTGATTATCTCTCTTGAATTGAGCATACACGCACCGCAATGGATTGCAAGTGAAAATTCCGACAAATTATTCGGGAAGTCTTTGCCTGAGCTTGTCACGATTCCAAAATTTTTACCCGTGTATTTTTTCAGCAATCGTGGAAGTTTTACCGTGCCGATGTCATCACATTGCCTGTGATGAGTGCAACCCTCGCTGATGAGAATTTTGTCGCCGTCATTAAGCGACTCAATTGCCCTTGCACCGTTTACGGCAGTTTTCAGAAATCCCTTGTACCTCGCCATAAGAATTGAAAACGAGGTCAGTTTGATATCGTTCGGCACAATCTCCGAAACAGGCTTAAATACCTGACTGTCGGTTATGACGAGCTTCGGTTTTGTACCGAGATTTTTCAGAGTATCGGCAAGTTCGCTTTCACGCATACAAACGGGGATTGCTCCGCTGTCGAGCAAATCACGGATAACCTGCTGCTGCGGAAGAATTATTCTGCCCTTGGGGGCGGCGGAGTCAATCGGGATTACAAGCACAACAAAGTCATTTTTATTAACAAGGTCACCGCAAAGCCTTTTATCGGATTTTTGTGCGTTTACAACTTTTGCGATTCTATCCTTTACTGATCCTGCCGGGTTGAAGTACTCAAGCTTTGCAAGAAGTCTTGCCTCAAGTCCGTATGCCTTCTCTACGTGTGTAAGCTCTACAAGCGGTGTATTTCCAATAAGTCCTAATGTTCCCTGATAAATGTTTGACATGTTTGTGTCCTCCTTGATGTCATTGTAATGTTAATGCTTTGTTTTAATCTCCTATATTCATACTGTATTTGTATGAATTAATTGTTGATATAAATATACCCCATGAATCCCTATCTGTCAACAGGAATTTATGGGGTTTTTAATTTTTTATCTCAGGCAAACAGATCATCCATCATAACAACCGACTGCAGCTCCTGCGAATACGAGTTTTCCACTACACCATAGGTTGTAATAAGTGTTGGGTATATCGCATACTTTGTACCGGAAACCACTCTCAGATCACTTATTTTATTCCTAATGCTCCTGTCCACTTTCTCCGTTATAGTATATTCTGACTGCGAATATTTCATCTCGCACAAATTAATCACCTGATCTTTTCTGGCAATCAACATATCAATCTGTGAGCCGAAAATGCCATTATCCGGATCTGATTTGCAGTACCACGAATTTACCTCTGTCAGCACTCCCGAAATACCCAATTTAAACTTAATCTGATCCACATGCTCCATGCACACTCTTTCAAACGCCAGCCCCAGCCACGTATTCACTGTGGGCGTATTAATCTGGTTCGTCCAAAAATGCTCATCTGTCGGTTCTGATTTCAAAAATTTGAAATAAAACAATGTAAAGCAATCCATCAACTGGTATATCGCATTTTTCTTTTTCATCCCAAATGCATTGTACTTGCGAATAAATCCACAGCTTTCAAGCTCTTCGAGCTTCGTTGTCAGATCTCCCGAATTAGGTATTTTGGTCGCTGTAATGATTTCTTCCCTTGTCATTCCAACCTTTTTAGTCCCAAGAGCTTCTATTATTTTTACATAGTTCTCCGGTTTTTTGAATACAGAAGCATATAAATACTTAAATTCATCGCGCAGGGGCGCATCCTTTTCAAACAATATACTATCAATATTCTGCGAAAGGCTTAATCCCTTTTTCAAAAATCCCCAATAGTAAGGTACTCCGCCAAAAATCATATAATACTGCAATATCTGATTTCTGTTTAATGCCAGCCCGGCAGCTTTTACATACGCTTCACACTCCCTGAGGCAGAATGTGCGCAGATGTATCTGTTCTGTCAATCTGTTATACAATCCGCCTTTGTTGTGTACGACCTTTGAGAGCATCCATGATGTGGCTGACGCGCACACTATAAGGACTATATCTTTCCTTGCAGAAGCAAATCCATTCCAGAAATTCTCCAAAGCAACCATAAGATCACTCTTTTGAGTGTCCATCCACGACAGCTCATCAATAAATATTATTTTCTTCTTTTCACTCGACAATCTTATGACATCCTTTAATGCTTCAAATGCCTCAAGCCAGTTTTTGGGCTGCTTTTTCACATCATACCCTGCATCTTTGAGAGATGACGTAAACGCATATATCTGTTCCTTCATTCCTCCCTCTGACAGACCGGCATGCTGAAATGCAAATCTATAGCCAAAGGCCTCACGTATCAGAAAGGTCTTTCCCTCTCTCATTCGCCCGTATACTGCCACAAAATGCGAGCTATCATCATTTTGTATATCATGCAATAAATGTAATTCTTTTTCTCTACCTACAAGCATCCTGCACCTCCAACCAAAATATATTATATTGCTATACTCTTCTCAATCTCTGTTTTTTATACACTTTAAGTAAAGTATAACTGTATTTTTGACAAAAAACAAGTCAAAACGCAAATATACTCTTCTTAATCTCGTTAAAAATAACAGATTAAGAAGAGTATACGTTGTTTAATTTTAATATTTATTTGTAATAACACATTAAATTCGTGATTCCAAATGGTCTAAGATCATATTGGTAAATCTCCCCATTAAATTCACCAGATTTTCTTCCCGAGTCTGACAGACATATGACATATTTTCCCATCCTTCAAATATATGATACGATTAACTCTATCCACGCTTTCTATACTAAAATCAATAACTTAATAGAGCAGACGGCATTTTAGTTATGCTGTCTGCTCTATTATAATATATTCGCGACTATTCAAAAGTCCTGCTAATTTACCATCATCTTTTCAATTGTTCCACCGCACAGTACATGCCCATCCTGATAGAATACCGCTGCCTGGCCCGGTGTCATGGCGCGCTGTGGCTCGTCAAATACGCATTTTATCATGCCGTTTTCCATAGGGGTAAGTGTACAGTCAGCTCCCCTGTGAGAGTAGCGTACCTTTCCTATGCTGCGGGTGTCCGGTGTGATGTGCTCCTGCGCCATATAGTTTATATCGCTGATATAACAGGTGTCTGAGAAAAGTGACTCATTTGTGCTGATTACGACCTCATTTGTTGCCGGACGCAGCTCCTTCACGAATAAAGGTGTTGCGGCTGTAATTCCAAGCCCCTTGCGCTGTCCGATAGTATAGTGGATGAGACCCTTATGACGGCCGAGAATATTGCCCGATTCATCCACAAAATTTCCCGGCTCATAGGTTTTGCCTGTCTCATTCTCGATGAATGAGGCATAGTCGTGATCCGGCACGAAGCATATGTCCTGGCTGTCGCTCTTGTGCGCCACAGGCAGTCCGGCTTCCTCTGCGATACGGCGGATTTGTGGCTTTTCATACTCTCCCACAGGCATCAGCGTGCGACGTAGCTGCTCCTGTGTCAGATTGTAAAGCGCATATGTCTGGTCCTTTTCCGCTGTGACTGAGTTGGCTATGGTGTATCTGCCGTTTGGAAGCTGTGCTATGCGGGCATAATGGCCTGTTGCTATATAGTCTGCTCCTATCTCGAGCGAGCGGTGAAGCAGCGACTCCCATTTCACATAACGGTTGCAGGCGATACACGGATTTGGCGTGTATGCGCGCTCATATTCGGACACGAAATAGTCTATGACGTATTTCTTGAAATCAGCCTTGAAGTTCATCACATAATACGGAATATCAAGCACTGCTGCCACTCGTCTGGCGTCCTCAACTGCGGATAGCCCACAGCAACCGCCCTCCTGTGACTGTTTAAATACGTCCTCGTCCTGCCATATCTGCATTGTGACTCCGATGACATCGTATCCCTGTTCCTTTAATAAATATGCCGCTACTGACGAATCCACTCCGCCCGACATTCCTACTACAACCTTCTTTTTCATTAATAGTCTTCCTCAGGCGCCTCTTCCTTCTCGCTGATATCGTTTACAGGCTTCTCAAGTCCCTCGATCTTGATACCGTTTTTCTCTGCGTAATCCCAGAGTGCTGCATGGATTGCCTCCTCTGCGAGAAGTGAGCAGTGTACCTTTACAGGTGGAAGTCCGTCAAGTGCCTCCATAACTGCCTTGTTTGTAACCTCAAGTGCCTCCTGGATTGTCTTGCCCTTTACGAGCTCTGTTGCCATACTGCTTGTTGCAACTGCTGCGCCACATCCGAAGGTCTTGAATTTGGCCTCCTGAATAATGCCGTTGTCATCTATATCCAGATACATTCTCATGATGTCTCCGCACTTTGCGTTTCCTACTGTGCCGACACCACTTGGATTCTCCATCTCTCCTACGTTTCTTGGATGGTTAAAATGGTCCATTACCTTTTCACTGTATGCCATGTCCTTAGTTCCTCCTAATTTTCATGTATATATTAATGATGTGATAGTCACTATAATTTCTAACCTGATCATTTATGCCTCAGATTTGCCGTTTTTCTTTACGAAATCCTCGTATAACGGTGACATGCTTCTGAGCCTTGCTATGATTTCCTTTAACTTGTCCACTGTATAGTCGATATCCTCAAGAGTGGTCTTCTCTGATAATGTAAGACGCAGTGAACCGTGTGCTATCTCATGTGGCAGTCCTATTGCAAGGAGCACATGTGATGGGTCGAGTGAGCCTGATGTGCAGGCTGAACCTGAGCTGCCGCATACACCTGCCTGATCAAGCAGGATAAGCATTGACTCTCCCTCGATAAATCTGAAGCAGAAGTTTGCATTGTTTGGCAGTCTGTCTGTTCTGTGTCCATTTAAGCGTGTATATGGAATCTCACTTGTCACTCTCTCGATGAGGTGGTCTCTGAGCTTTGTCTCATATGCGCTGCGCTCTGCCATGTTGGCCTTTGCAAGCTCTACTGCCTTGCCGAGTCCTACGATACCCGGCACATTGTGTGTTCCTGCACGTCTCTGGCGCTCCTGTGCTCCGCCGTGGATAAATGAGCGGATTTTTACGCCCTTTCTGATATACATCACGCCGATGCCCTTTGGTCCGTTGATTTTGTGACCGCTGGCGCTGAGCATGTCGATATGCATATCATCTACATTAATCGGAATATGTCCGAATGCCTGAACTGCATCTGTGTGGAACAAAATGTCATGCTCCTTTGCTATCTCTCCGATCTCCTTAAGCGGCTGGATAGTTCCAATCTCGTTATTTGCCGCCATAACTGAGATAAGGATTGTGTCAGGTCTGATAGCTGCCTTCAGCTCATCAAGCTTGATTTTTCCGTCCTCATCAACACCCACATATGTCACCTCAAAGCCATGCTTCTCAAGCCACTGTGCTGTGTGAAGAATTGCATGATGCTCGATGGCTGATGTGATGATGTGCTTTCCTTTTGCGGCATATGCCTCTGCTGTGGCCTTTAATGCCCAGTTGTCGGACTCGCTGCCGCCGCCTGTGAAATATATTTCATCCTTCTTGGCTCCGATAAGGTCTGCGACCTCTCCTCTTGCATGATCCACTGCTCTTTCTGCCTCATCTGCAAAGCTGTATATAGCTGATGGATTGCCGTAATGCTCTGTAAAGTAAGGAAGCATTGCATCCACAACCTCCGGATATACCTGTGTGGTTGCCGCATTATCCAAATAAATTAATCTGCTCATCTATGATAACCTTCTTTCTTTATATGACATAATTTCCATTCTTCTCGTTCTGCCAGTCTACCAGATCCTGCAAGGTGATATTGTCAACCACACCTGAGATTGCATCATTGATCTTCTTGTACACAATAGATGTGACGCACTGCTGCTGTCTGTCGCAGACTATCTCGTCATCCTCTATACATGCTACCGGCGCAAGGCTGCCCTCTGTCTGTCTGAGAATCATGCCGACTGTGTAGTTCTGCGGTTCCATCTTCAGCATGTATCCGCCCTGGGCGCCTCTGACACTTCTGACGTAGCCCGCCTTGTTTAAAATGGATATAATCTGTTCAAGATATTTATCTGAAATATCCTGTCTCTTCGCTACATCCTTCAGGCTGATGGGTGAACCAGTGTTGTTCTCTGCAAGATCCATCATGAGGCGAAGAGCATAACGTCCTTTTGTTGAAATTTTCATTTATAGCACCTCTGTTTCATTTCCTACTGCTTTACTATACATTCAGAAATCGCCTTTGTCAAGCCGAAAAACAGAAATCATTTCATTTGTCAGGCTTAATTCCTCTAGGGATGTAGGTATTTCTTCTCTTGACACCCATTTTGCCATCGAAAGTTCCTGCATGTCAACCTCAATCTCATCTGTTCCGTCAACTTCACAGAAATATCCCGCTAGTATATTGTCGGTAAAGCCCCACGGCTGCGATTTGTAGTATCTGATGTTTTTCACACGCAGTCCTGTTTCCTCCATGACCTCACGGCGCACAGTCTCCTCAAGTGACTCACCTATCTCGTTAAAGCCTGCCACAAGTGCGTACTTTTTATACTCTCTGCCATTGTATTTTGTCAAAAGCAGCTTATCTCCATTTGTAACTCCCACTATCACTGCCGGATTGATGCGCGGGTAAACCATGTTGCCACAGACCGGACATCTGAGCATGCGCTCCACGTCGTCCTCTACCAGCCTGTTTGCGCATCTGCCGCAGAAATGGTTCTTATCATACCAGCCATCCAGATGAAATCCAGTTATCGCGGCAAGCACGTACTCCTTCGGTGCCGCGCTGCGCATATAGTGCCGGTTTATGAATTTGCCACCTGTTACTTCCAGTATATGCATTTTGTCAGCATGTGACAGTGCCACCCTGAAAAATGCAGTATCGTCAAGTGTAAACAGATACTGATATTTAGCGTCGGGGCATTCTGTTTTTATATCCTCATATCTTGGAAAGCTTATCTGATGAATATCCTGATTGGATTCGTCAGCAGGCTTGTCCGATACCTGCTGCACAAGAAGCTGTCCCCTGCTAAAAAAAAGGACCCTGCTGTCCGGGTCCGGCTGTATGTTTTTGTATGTTATGTCCCACGTATGTGGTGCAATGTCCTGAATCATTGTATGCCTCGATTTTCTTTATTTCGTGCGTATAAACCGTGCCACTACAACCGAAAATTCGCCTCTTTTTTATACGCTAAAAATCCGAGCGCCTCGCTTCGAACCATCACAACAGACGTTACCTCCACAGTTAACTCCCTCCAGGCTGCCTCGCGTCACATGAAAGCTTCTACTTAGTGCTGCTGTGTTCCCACCCTGACACGGTTCATAGATTTCCATTGCGCAAGACCCAGACGTCAACGCCACTTATGGAGGGCAGCTCCACCGCTTAAGCCCTCTACGAAGCATCACCCCAACTATAGCGGATTGTTGGTTCAAGGTACCGCTACCACCCCGGCTGCTCGGAGTCTTAAGTATACGCTATAATGCAGGGTTTTGTCAAGATTTATTGCAACTTCCTTGCCTTACGTTGTGGTTTTAACGACAATTTATTTTACTGTCCTTGAAGCTTGCGCTTCTTTCGCAGCTCCTTGAAAAAGGTAGAGAGCATGGTGCTGCATTCGTCACCGCAGATGCCTATATCTGTCTGCACCTGATGATTAAACTGCTGCATCTGCAGTAGATTGATGATTGAGCCTGCACAGCCTGCTTTCGGATTCATTGCTCCTATTACCACCCTGGGAATACGTGCCTGTACTATTGCTCCGGCACACATCTGACAGGGCTCAAGGGTGACGTACATGGTGCATTCCTCGAGACGCCAATCTCCGGTCTTTTTGCTGGCTTTGCGGATGGCAGAGAGCTCAGCATGAGCGAGCGGATTTTTGTCGGTATTTCTGCGGTTGTAGCCGCGTGCAATGATTTTGTCACCGGCTACAATTACGCAGCCTATCGGCACTTCATCGAGTGCGTATGCTTTTTTTGCCTGTTTTATTGCCTGTTTCATATATTTTTCATCTTGTGTCATATTTGTCTGCTCCATGTGTTATAATCTATTTATCATGATACACCAAATGTGAAAGAAGGAAAATATGTTTTTTCAATATGAGACCCCACGCCTGCTTCTTAAGGTATTACGCGCTGATTGTGCCCCGCAGGTTTTGGATTTTTACAATAGGGATAAAGAGCTTTTCGAAATGTATGAAATAGACCGTGTGCCGGACTTTTATACTGTGAAGCACCTGCAGAAGGTGCTCAGATATGAATACAATATGGCTGTCAAATCACAGCTTTTCAGATTTTATGTTTTTCAGAAAGAAAATCCGTGCCGGATTATTGGCACTGTGTGTATACATAATATCGCTCCGGCTTTTTACGGAAGCTGTGAAATTGGCTATAAATTTTCCAGTGAGTTTCACCACATGGGGTATGCCACCGAGGCAGTCGGCTTCTGCACCAAGCTTGCCTTTAATGAGCTTCGCATGCACAAGGTGACAGCGGTTGTCCACCCGGGGAATGTGCCTTCGATGAAGCTTCTTAATGGGCTTGGCTTCGTGCAGGAGGGGCTATTGCATGATTATCTTATACTACATGGGAAGTGGTGTAATCACTATATTTATGGGCTTGTTAATAAATAAGCCCCTTTACACTGCTCTCACCACAGCAGTGATCAGTTCTGT
>OHMK01000932.1_pt1 | contig 10361 bp, 8 predicted proteins | sample 1569291 | NCBI WGS metagenome assembly OHMK01 (sample SAMEA3879517, study PRJEB24766) | human gut metagenome | biome: human-associated habitat; feature: feces | place: USA | collected 1985/1987 | reverse complement strand
CTTCCATCCATTTTGATGCTTTCCAGTCGATGACAAGACAGCAGCCTCTGGCGTGGTCGCCATACATTTCCCACATGGGCAGGTAGTCGATGCGGGGGCTGAAGCATTTTACAAATACAAAGGGAACATCCAGAGGTTTGCGGCCTTTTTGAAGTGCTCCATACGATGGGCCGTAAATTGCTTTTTGCAGAGTTTTACCTTCGTTTGGGTCATTCATGTAGGAGAGATGCATCACCGTCAGCTTCCCCAGCCGGTCAGCGGTGTCGTCCTCTTCGGTACATTTTTCGGGGAGCATATAAGAAAAAACTTCTGCCGATGTATAATAAGCGATTTCCTCCGCATCCTCCTCAGCGTTCAGTTCATCTAAAAGAAGTTCCGAAAGATATGCAGCTTTTGCCAGCCTCAGATAAGAGTCGAAGCACCATATCCCCGACTTCCATGTCATATGCGCTGCATAGCGAGAAAGAATAGAGTAACCGGTATCCTCAAGCAGGCGGGATTTTTCCATGATAGCGACTTCCCAGCGCTCCCTGTCAGGGTCATCATAAAGACGGGCGAGCTCAGGGATAAAATGCTTTTTTGTTATGACGATAAACATCAGCAGTGCCAGACGGTTCCGGTGGAGCCGCCGAGGGTTGGGTGTGTCCAGCACTTCCTTAATGGCCGCAAGAAATGCATCCAGATTTTTCGCGCGGGAAGCAGCCGAAGCTTCCGGGTCGATGATACGATTGTACAGTTGAAAATAGGTCGGCGAATCGGAAGAAACGCTGTAGGGATAGGGGGCGCCCTTCAGGATACGGGTGTAAAGCTCATACTGGCGTGAAAAAGAAATGAAATAGCTGTCATTGAAGTCTTTCGCCGGCTTTCCGGCAGAGTCGATCTTCCACGACAGGGCCGCCAGCCCGTAAAACTTCAGGGCTTCCTCAGTATTGAGCTCCAGAAACAAAAAACGGTCTGCCTGTCGGATATAGAGTCTGTCAAAGTTGGGAAGAAATGTTGATTTGGCAAAGTTTTTATTCTCGCTCACAGCGGTATGCCATTCTGTGACTTCTTCCCATACAGTATCTTCGCAGCCGTAGCAGAGCAAAGCCTCCGTTAGCGCACACAGGTCAGCTTTGTTTCCGAGGCCATGTTTGATGCAAGCACAGTAATTATAAAAATCATTTTCCAAATCGTTTACGAATAACAACAGGTCTGGCTTTTTTGTATGTGAGCGTTTTTTCGTTCGGATGGTTTTGCTTTCTTCATCCGAAAAGGACAGCCCGTATTTTTGAATCTTCCATAAAACACCTGCTGCGTGGCCGAGAGCATTTTTCTCATCACCGGGAAGACTCCCGAAATCATCGTGCTCATAATCCTCTGTCACGATGCTGACCCTATCCATAAACTCCGGATGCGGATTCAGCGTCAAAAGCTCCTCATAAAGCTTTTTATCATATTCGAATTCCAGCAGTGGATATTTCATCTTTTCGTCCGGCATGGAGCATCCTCCTTTTTACGTCCTTTCAGTGAGCATTCCGCACATGACTTCCACGCACTGTGGGTCGAACGCATGTCCGGCACACTCGCGGAGGGCCGCGGCGATTTGGGCGTCCGTCTCGCCCCGGCGGCGGTGGCGGTCGGTGAAGTCAGCCACAGCGGGATGGCCTCGCCCTGCAGCCCCTCAAGATAGCCGGTGCCGTCGTAATTTTCGCGGTGATACCGCACGGTCTCGGCCACCCGGTCTACGATTTGGAGTTCCTGAATGATGCGGCAGCCCCGCTCTACATAGGTCTTGTAGAGCTGGTACTGCTCCTCGGTGATGTTCCGCTGCAATACTACATCATCGGGCAGGCCCACGGTGCCGACCTCGTGCAGCAGGCCCGCATAGTAGCCGTCCCGGCAGGCGGCCTCATCCAGACCCATCCGGCGGGCCATCTCCTGCGTCAGCTCCGCAGTCTGCTGGCAGTGGAGGTCGATTTCGGGGATCTTGGAGCTGAGGGCGCTGTACATGGCCGTGATGACCTTCAGCGACATCTCCGAGAGTTTGCCCTTCTCCGCGTCGATGCGCTGCTGCAATAAAAGATGGCGTTTGGCCTTGTCCACCCAGTAGCGCTGGATGGAGAACATGATGATGTAGGCCACCCCGAGGATGCAGATGTAAAGGAACGGGAAACGGCGCACGAAGCTCTCGCCGTAGAGGGCGGCGGGGTCGGGGATGAGCCCGCCGCGCAGGCAGGCCATCACCCAGAGAAAGCTCAGAAGGTTGATAAAAGTGCCGTCCACGAGGCCCAGCGCGAAGGTGCAGGAAAAGGAGAATATCAGCAGGAAAAACCAGCTGAAATACCCCACATAAGCCTTCTGGAAAAGCAGGGCGCTGCCGACCAGAAACGCCAGCGCTGCACCCAGCTCCCGCGCCCGGCTGGCACTGCGGCGGGACAGAAAGAGGTTGACGCCGTCCAGAAGCATCATGCCGCCCAGAAGAAGATAAAACGGCAGCGGCGCGCCGTACAGAAACCCCAGCGGCAGATGTACCAGCCAGAGCAGACCCACAACGAGCTTGGTGTAGAGGACCAGCTGCGGGTCGCCGTGGGGGACGTGTACCGTCTCGTGCAGCCGTTCAAGCGTATCCTTGTTCATAAAACATCCTTTTGGCGCGTCACTGCACCGCTATCTCTCCGCTTTCCAGCAGCTCCACCACGGCCTTGACCGCCGCAGGCTCGAACTGCGTCCCGCTCAATTTCCGGAACTCTCCGATGATGTAGTCCCTGTCGCAGTGGCCGCGGTAGCACCGGTCGGAGCCCATGGCGTCCAGCGCATCGGCGACGCTGATGATCCAGACCATCTCCGGCAGCTGCCCGCCTTTCAGCCCGGCGGGGTAGCCTTTGCCGTCGAACCGCTCGTGGTGGTAGCTGGCACCGCAGTCGGCCTGAGGCAGAAATTCCAGCCCCTCGAGAATTTTTCGGCCCCAGACGGTGTGCTGCTTCATGATGTCGAACTCCTCGTCTGTCAGCCGGGAGGGTTTGTTGAGGATGGCGTCCGGCACGGCGATCTTTCCGATGTCATGGAGCAGGGCGCTCCGGTAGAGGCTGTCCAGCTCCTCGCCGGCGAAGCCCATATGCGCCCCGATGAGGCGGGCATATTCGGCCACCCGGTGGGAGTGCTCGCTGGTGTAGCGGTCTTTTTCGTCTATCATCTGGCTGATGGCGGCCACAGAGCTCACCATCAGCTGCCGGGCCTCGCAGATGGTGGCATGGACCTCACGTTCCATCTCTTTTTCGCTCTGTTCCTGCTGGATGCGGTAGTGTTTGTAAAAGATGTCCGCTGTTATCATCAGCAGACAGAACGACCAGTAGGCTGCGGGGTAGAAAAGCGCATAGTCCCGGCGGTAGAGTGTGCTGCCGACGAGGGGACCCAGCCACAAAAAACAGGTGGCCGCGAGGCCGTAGGCCGTGCAGAACGGCAGGCCGATGGGCAGCCCCGACTGCACGAAAAGAGTAGCCGGCATCAGGAAGAACCACAGGTTCTGGAAGCCGTCGTTCTCGTTCCAGACCAGAAGCAGCAGGCCTATGAAGATAAGGGCCGTGTTTGAGAACATGACCAGATGCTTTTCGTTTTTCGCCCGGGGCAGCAGCCACTCCACCATCAGCAGCACAAGGCTGGTGAGCCCGGTGAGGACGAAGACGACGGGCTTGTCGAGGCCGTTGCAGCTGAAATTCAGCGCAAAAAGCACGACGACAGCCAGCGTCAGCACCTGGCGCAGGTAGTCTGAGTCCAGCGTAGAATGCTTTTCGTAATGATATACTTCCTTGAGAAGGGGCCAGATGCGGTAAAGCATGAAAACGTCGCCTCCGAACGGGCCGCGCGGGCGGCTGGCTGCTGTATCTTTATAATGTTACAATACATTATACAACGAAATCTAGACGATGAACAGATGAAATTTCAGAATGACTGTATGCATCAAAAATACATCGGCAAAGAATCTTGGATACAAGAGCTAAAAATCGAAAAACGAGCTTGCAGAAAGCTCCAAAAACCAATCAAACGGGTCACTTTGTACAAACATTGCCTGAAAAATTTGTGCTTGAATCTAATTGCGGGATGAGAAAATATGCGCTATCATAATATCCAAAGGCGACCCGTATGCGGAAGGAATGTTGCCGTGAGCAAAGCACGGCGCTGCCATAATACGGATAAACGCAACGTGAATCGGAGGTAACAAGAAATGAAAAAGATCTCTCGTCGTGACTTCCTCGCAGCTTCTGCTGCTGTGGGTGCAGCTGGCGTCCTGACCGCCTGCGGCGGTTCTTCCAGCAGCACTGCCACCTCTACTGCAGCTTCCACTGCTGCCAGCACCGCTGCCGGCGGCAAGTCCACCGACTACCCCACCAAGGGTATTTCCGTCATCTGCCCCTGGTCTGCAGGCGGCGGCACGGACTCCTGCCTGCGCGCATTCTGCGAGGCTATGGGCAAGAACCTGGGCGTCACCCTGACTGTCGATAACCAGACTGGCGGCGGCGGCATCCTGGGCCATCAGGCTATCGCAGATGCCAACACCGACGGCTACACCATTGGTATGATCACCTTCGAGCTGGCTACCTATAAGAAGCTGGGCACCAGTGAACTGACCTGGGAGAATTACGCTCCCCTGTGCCGCGTCAACACCGACGCAGCTGCCATCACCGTCGGCGCAAAGTGGGCTGCTGACAACGGCATCACCGACCTGCCCGGTTTCATTGATTACTGCAAGGCTCACCCCGGTGAGGTGCAGATGGGCGGTTCTTCCAACGCTTCTGTCTGGCACATCGCTGGCGGCTACCTGATGAGCGCTACCGGCATCGACATCCAGATGATCACCTATCAGGAGGGCGCTGCTACCGCTGTCCAGAACGCAGCCGGCGGCTTCATTCAGGGCGTTACCGTCTCTCTGGCCGAAGCTCGCAGCTTCATCGAGTCCGGCGACCTGATCTGCCTGGGCGTCATGGACGAAGAGCGCAACCCCGTCTTCCCCGATGTTCCTACCTGTAAGGAGCAGGGCTACGACATCACCTACTACACCCAGCGCGGTATGGCCGCTCCTCTGGGCGTTGATGATGCCATCATGACCCGTCTGGAAGAGGCCTGCGCCGCTGCCATCGAGGACCCTGACTTCGTGACCTTCATGAACAACAACGGTCAGGCAATCTCCTATCTGGATGCACAGGGCTATGCTGACTACCTGAAGCAGGCTGCTGTCGATGTCGCAGCTGCTATGGACGCTGTCGGCCTCTGATTTGTCTCTCTGAGTATTTGCTGGGGCAGGCAGTTCATGCCTGCCCTTTTTATGAGAAGATATAGAGAGGAGGAACCCCTTTTGAACAAAGACAAAATGAAAACGATGGCCTTCTCCAATCTGGTAGGCTCCATCATTTTCCTCGCGATCGGCATCTGGGCGTGGCTCCAGACCGATAATTTCCCTGAGGTGGCCAACACCTATGTGCAGGCTTCCACCTTCCCCAGCGTCATGATCGTGGGTATGCTCATCTTCTCGGTGGTTCTGCTCATCCAGTCCATCTTCAAGCTGATGGGTACCATGAAGCCCACCGACCCCGTTGCTGTCGAAGTCGGCACCCTGAATCCCCTCAAGGATAAGGGCGTGGCCGCTGCTTACCTCGTTATGCTCCTCTGTGTGCTGTTCGCTGCTCTGTTCAAGAGCTGCGGCTACATCCTGTGCGCTGTGGTGCTCTCGATGATCATCATGTTCCTCATCGGCAAGCGCAACTGGGTGCAGATGGTCCTTGTGAGCGTTCTGGTGCCGCTGCTGATGTGGCTGGTGTTCTACAAGGTGCTTACCGTCAATATTCCGCTGGGTCCGCTGAACTTCCTGCGCACCCTCGTGGACATGATATAAGGAGGGAGCACAGTTATGGATTTTAGTCTGCTTCTTTCCAGCTATGCTACTGTCTGGTCCAACCCCGAGGTCCTTCTGATGACCTTCATCGGCGCACTGGGCGGCGTTCTGCTGGGCGCTATCCCGGGCATGACCGCCACCATGGGCGTGGCGCTGCTCATCCCCTTCTCCTTCGGCATGGACCTCATCCCGTCCATCGGCCTGCTGCTGGGCATCTACTGCGGCGGTATGTACGGCGGTTCCATTTCCGCTATCCTCATCCACGCCCCCGGCACGCCCGCCGCAGCCGCCACCCTGCTGGACGGCTACCCCATGTGTAAGAAAGGTCAGGCTGGCAAGGCACTGTCCGTTGCCATGTTCGCCTCCTTCTGCGGCGGCGTCATCGGCGCACTGGTCATGACCTTCCTGTCTCCGCTGGTCGCTGATATGGCCATGAACTTCGGCCCCGGCGAGATGTTCATGCTGGCCGTCTTCGGCCTGTCGGTCATCGTCGCAATTTCCGGCAAGTCTGTGGCCAAGGGCCTCATCAGCGCCTTCTTCGGTATGCTGCTCTGCACCGTCGGCCTCGACCCCACCAACGGCATCCCCCGCTTCATCACCACCAAGCAGACCGGCCTGCTGGATGGCTTCCAGTTCATCCCCACTCTGATCGGTCTGTTCGCTGTCTCTGAAGTCATCGCCGGCGTTGAGCGCATCATCCGCGGCGAAGAGCATGAGCAGAAGTCCAACGAGAAGATCACCAACGTCCTGCCCGATTGGAAGACCATCAAGCGGATCTGGCCCAACATCCTGTCCGGCGGCCTCATCGGCACCTTCATCGGCGCCATCCCCGGCGCAGGCGGCGACATCGCAGTCTTCGTCTCCTACGGCGCCAGCAAGTCTGCAAGTAAGCACCCCGAGCTGTACGGCACCGGCATCCCCAACGGCGTTGCTGCTACCGAGTCCGCCAACAACGGCTGCTCCGGCGGCGCTATGATCCCCCTGCTGTCTCTGGGCGTCCCCGGCGACTCCGTCACCGCCATCCTGCTGGGTGCCTTCATCATGAAGGGCATCACCCCCGGCCCCATGATGTACGTTACCGAGCTGCCCACCGTCTACCGCGTCTTTGCGGCTCTGATGCTGGCAAACCTCTGCATGCTGGTCGTCGGCTGCCTGGGCGTCCGCTTCTTTGCAAAGATCGTCTCCGTCGAGAAGAAGATGCTCTACCCCATCATCCTCGTCATCTCCCTGCTGGGTGCTTTCTCCATCAATAAGAATGCCTTTGACGTGGGCGTCTGTGTCGCCTTCGGCATCATCGGCTGGCTGATGAACAAGTACGAGTTCCCGCTTTCTCCCATCCTGCTGGCCCTCATTCTGGGACCCATGTGCGAGAAGAACTTCGTGCGTTACATGAACATCCAGCGCGGCAACTTCTTCGCCATCACCACTTCTCCCATCGCAATGGTCTTTGCAACGGTCGCTATCCTGGTCATCGTCTACTCTGTCTATAACCAGAGCAAGATCAACAAGCGTGCTGCTGCAAACACTGCACAGGAGAAGGCATAAGCTCAACATCCTGACAAGCTCTGTCTGTTACATTCCCATGAAGCTGCGGCTGTCCCGTTCCGTCGGGGCGGCCGCACTTCGCTTTGGGCAGCAAAAACGGAGGTCTGTTTATGTGGTTTGTATTTGCACTGGGCTCGGCCCTGTTTGCGGCCCTTACCTCGATCCTGGCCAAGGTGGGCATCGAGGGGGTCAACTCCACTCTGGCCACCGCCATCCGCACCGTGGTGGTGCTGGCCATGAGCTGGGGCATGGTGTTCCTCACCCGGGCCCAGGGGGGCATGGGGGAGATCAGCCGCCGGAGTTGGCTCTTCCTCATCCTATCGGGGCTGGCCACCGGGGCGTCCTGGCTGTGCTACTACCGGGCCCTGCAGCTTGGCCGGGCCTCTCAGGTGGTGTCCATCGACAAGCTCAGCGTGGTGATCACCCTGGTGCTGGCCTTTGTGTTCCTCCACGAGCCCTTTACCGCCAAAAGTATGGTGGGCTGCGCCCTCGTCGCCGCCGGCACCCTGTTTATGGTGCTGTAAGAGGGTAAGCTCCCTGCAAACAACAAGGCCCTCCCGGGTTTGCCTGGGAGGGCCTTTTGTGCTTGTCAGTGGGTGGTATCTTCTGCCGGAGCCTCAGGGTGGCGGCACTTGGCCAGCATATCCAGCTCCGGCATCAGCTCGGTGCTGATGACCGAGAGCATCTGCTCCATCTTGTCGCAGTCCTCAGCCGGGAAGCGCTTGCGCACACGCTCGATGACCGTGTGCAGGTAAGAATAGCTGATGCTGTAGTAATCGATGTATTTCTGGGTGGGGCGCAGGAAGTATTCGCGGCGGTCGGTGGTGGACTGGATCTTCTCCACATAGCCCTTTTTGACAAGGCTGCCGATTTTATAAGCCGCGTTGGGGGTGGAGATGCCCATCATGCGGGAAAACTCTGCAATGGTGGGCTCCCCCATCGCCATGATGCCCTCCATGCAGAAGGACTCCACCGTAGTCAGCGTGGCTTCGCGGGTGGCAAAGCGCTGAAATACATTCTGATAAAAATGCAGCTTGAATTTTGTATAGACGTCCTGAAAGACTTCTTCCAGCATGGGGTTTTCCTCCAGTGAGCAAATAGCTCAAAAAATTTACTCTTTTAATAAGTATACCATGATTTGCGCCGGAGGGGAAGACAAAAATCTACGATTCCGTTAAGATTTTGTGACTTCTTCCTTCCCAGTATGGCCCATCCGCGCCTTGACGATGCTGAGCACGACGAGTTCGATGACGATGGCACAGGCCAGCAGCACGAAGGAGGTCAGGGTGTTGGCGGCATCGCCGAGGACAGCCTGTGCTGCGCCGCAGAGCAGATAGCAGCCCGCCGAGATGGCGGCGGCGGTCATGGCGTAGGGCAGCTGGGTGGAGACATGGTTCACGTGGCTGCAATGCGCGCCGGCAGAGGCCATGATGGTGGTGTCGGAGATGGGCGAGCAGTGGTCGCCGCAGACCGCGCCGGACAGGCAGGCGGCGATGGAGACCACCAGCATCTCACCCTCCGGGAACGCATGGCAGACGATGGGGACCAGAATCGAGAAAGTACCCCAGGACGTGCCGGTGGCAAAGGCGAGGAAGACCGCCACCACAAAGATGATGATGGGCAGCACCCAGGCGAGAATGCTGACGAGCGTGGACGTCTGCTCGATCTCCTCACCCGTGGTGGAGACGCCCGCGTCCAAAAGGCGCTGCACCAAACCGTCGTCAGGCACCATCGCCGTCTTGTAGACGGTCTTTTCATCGCTGCTGGTGAAGAGAATGCGGTTGGACTGCTCCTGGATCTCGACCCGGCCGACCTCGCCCTGCTCTGTCATGGTGACAAAGGTGTTGTAATCCACCTCTTTGATTTGATGCTCGGCCAGCCACGGCATGGCGATGAAGTTGAAGAGCATCACGAGCAGCATCGCCACAAAGTAGTAGTACAGCAGCGGCTTTTTCGGGGACTTGACTTCGTTCATGAAAATGCGTTCCTCCGATCATCGAAATTTCCGGCAGGAAGTGCATACAAACGGGAAAAACTGAACGTAGCAAAAAGCCGGAGTTTTTGCTACACTGAAAGAAGAGACGGGCGGTCGAAACCGCCCGGAACTTAGATTAGTTTGGAGTATAACACGGGAAAATATCCCTGTCCAGTACCCAAGATAAGAGTTTACAGTTTGGATACAAGGAGGTCACAGTTATGAAAAAAGCGACAAAGGCGGCTATATTCGTCACGGCTGCGGCGGCACTCTACGGCGCGGCGGCCTACGGCGTGACGAGAACGCTGATGGACGTCGCGATGAAGCGCGAAGCGCCCAAGGCGTTCAAAAATAAGGGCAGCGCCCAGCTCACGGGCGAAAAGCGCGACGAGCCCTACCGTGAGGCGCAGCGCGCCGCCGCGAAAAAGCTTGCGTCTTCGGAAACGGAGACAATACTGCTCGAAAACCGCGAGGGCTTGACGCTCGTGGGCCATCTCCGCGAATGCGAAAAGGCCAAGCGCCTTGTGATCGCGTTTCACGGCTGGCGCTCAGCGTGGTACCGCGATTTCGGCCTGCTCGCGGACTTTTTAAGCCGCGAGCAGTGCAGCGTGCTCTATGTGGAGCAGCGCGCGCAGAACGAGAGCGAGGGCGACTACATCGGCTTCGGCCTGACCGAGCGCTACGACTGCGTCGACTGGGCAAACTGGGCAGCCGAACGCTTCCCCGGCCTGCCCGTTTACCTTATGGGCGTGTCGCTCGGCGGGGCGACGGTGCTCATGGCCGCAGGCGATATTCTCCCCGCTGCGGTGCACGGCGTGATCGCCGACTCGGCCTACACCTCGCCGCGTGCGATCTGGCAGCACGTGATGGGGAAGAACCTGCATCTTCCTGTCCGCACAGCAACCGTCATCGCCGATCTTCTGTGCCAGAAGAGACTGAACGCCTCGTCCGGCAGCTACTCCACCGTCGAGG
>OHMK01000931.1_pt1 | contig 10369 bp, 8 predicted proteins | sample 1569291 | NCBI WGS metagenome assembly OHMK01 (sample SAMEA3879517, study PRJEB24766) | human gut metagenome | biome: human-associated habitat; feature: feces | place: USA | collected 1985/1987 | reverse complement strand
CAAGAAACAAAATACGCACAAACAAAGAACAATCAAGTGCAGAGACGAGAAACAATAACAGAATAACAAAACTACTAATACACACTGATATACAGCTATTTACACTGCACTTGATTGGTATTTACTTTCATTTAAATATATCACTTCTCAATATTGACAACCTATATCTAGACTTCTTTTATTTTCGATGCCTCATATTCTCTTCCAATGTCTCAAATACACAATAGATAACTGGCAAGAAGAACAATATGGCAATTGTTCCGACAACCATTCCACCGACAACACAAGTCCCGATGGCAACATTGCCTCTTGCTCCTGCACCATGGGCAAACATCAGTGGCAACATTCCTATTATCATGACGCTTGCCGTCATCATGATAGGACGCAAACGCACAGCAGCGGCAGAGAGTGTGGCATGAATGATTGATTCACCAGCCTTGCGCCGCTCCGTTGCGTATTCTGTCAATAGTATGCCCGTCTTAGCCAACATGCCGATGAGCATGACGAGACCTATTTGCATATAGATACTATTGTCTATGCCAAACAGCGAGGACAAAAGAAAACTTCCGCACAAGCCGAACGGAACGACAAAGATAATGGCAAACGGTATGAGCAGGCTTTCATAGAGGCAGCAAAGTATGATGTATATGAACACAATGCTTATGGCCAATATTGCAATGGTGGCATTGCCTTGCGACGATTCTTCACGCGACAATCCGCCTAACTCGTAGCCGTAGCCTTTTGGCAACGTCTGTGCAGCCACTTCGCTTATCGCCTGTATGGCTTGTCCAGAACTATAGCCTGCGGCGGCAGTTCCATTTATGCGGATGGAAGGGAAAAGGTTGAAGTGTGTCAGATATTCGGCTCCGTTCACTTTCTTCAGTACCACATATTCACTCAATGGCGACATCGTTCCGTCAGCACTTCTCACAAACATATTCCTCAAAGCTTCCTCATTGAGCCTGTCTGCCGCTTCCGACTGCACCATCACCCGATAGAGTTTGGTGTACTTGTTGATGTTCGAGGCATAGTCACCGCCTATATAGGCTGACATGGTGGCGAGTACCTCCCTGGGCGACACACCTTTCATCATACACCGTGCGGCATCCACTTCTACCGAATACTGCGGATAGTCCATATTGAACGTGTAGTGTGCCTTGCCTATTTCCGGACGCTTGTTCAAGGCATCCATGAATTTTTGTGTAGCCACGGAAAGAGCCTTGAAGTCCTCGCCAGAGCGGTTCTGTACATAAAGTTCAAAACCGCTTGCCGAACCGTAACCGCGTATGGTGGGCAGCGTGGCACAGTTTACATCGGCTTCTTTGATGAAAGCCGTGCGGCGGTAAATCTCGTTTACCACGCTGTCGATGTCATCGGCACGACCTGTACGCTCCGACCAATTTTTCAAACGGACAGACAGAAATCCAGCAGAAGAAGTTTGGTTTTGCTGCGCATCGCGTCCGTCAATTCGTGTATGAATCTTGATTTGTGGAATGTTCTTAACCACAGCTTCCACTTGATCCATCACCTTGCCTGTTTGTGCAAGACTATATCCTGGTCGGCATTGCACGTTCACATCAATAGTTCCCATATCCTCTTGTGGCACAAGACTTGTCTTGGTCGTAGCAATCATAATGGCTAATAGGACAATGGAAAGCGGCAATGAAAGCATAACAAGTTTGCGGTGCTTCACAGTCTTCAAGATCGAACGCATATAGGCATTCTGCCATTTGTTCTGCTTGTTTTCTACTGGCTTTTTGTTCCGCTTCAAGACCAAGGTACTAAGAGCAGGACACAGCGTCAAGGCATTGAACAAGGATATGGCTACGGCAGCAGCCATTGTCAGTCCAAACTCTTTATAGAACACACCTGTAGTTCCGCTTGTGAAACTCACAGGAATGAAAACCGCCATAAAGACAATGGTAGTGGTGATGAGTGCCGACTTCAAGTCTTTCATGGCTTCTGTTGTAGCACGAAATACACCATCGCTACCTTGGCTGAGCTTTGCTTGAACAGCCTCGACTACGACAATGGAGTCGTCAACCACTGTTCCAATGACAAGTACAAGGGCAAAAAGCGTAAGCAGATTCAGACTAAAACCAACGACATACATAAAGGCAAACGTACCGATGAGCGACACAAGAATGGCAATGGTTGGTATGACCATCGACCGCCAGTCACGCAGAAATACAAATACGACAATCACCACAAGCACGAGGGCAATGACGAGCGTTTCCGTGACATTGCGCATGGAGGCATTAAGGAAATCCATTACGCTTGTCTGGTCTTCCAATACCATTCCGTCGGGAAGTGATTGGCGTACATCTTCCTCTATCTTATCTATTTGCTTGATAATGTCGTTGGCGTTGGTACCTGCCGCTTGTGTGATGCTTGCCGATGCGCCAGGCTTACCATTGGTTGTACTCTTCATGTTGTAGTCAACCGTTCCCAACTCTACCCTTGCCACATCGCTAAGGTGCAACACACCACCATCGGCAGAGGCTTTAATCACGATATTGCTGAACTCGCTTTCGTTGCTGTAGCGTCCACGATATTTCAGTACATATTGAAAAGTATTGTCCGACTCCGCAGCCAATGCTCCCATAGGCGATTCGAGGTTTTGTGCAGCCAAGGCATTGTCTATGTCTGCTGGCACCAGTCCATAGGCATGCATTTTTGCAGGGTCGAGCCATATACGCAACGCATAGTCGGCTCCAAAAACATTCACCTCACCAACACCAGCTATGCGCGACAACCGTGGCTCGATATTTATTTTCATGTAGTTGGTCAATGTCTTGGAATCATAACGACCGTCAGGGCTGTACAGAGTTATAAACTTCAGGTTGGAGTTTTGCGTCTTGCGTACAGTTACGCCGCTCTTTGTCACTTCGGCTGGCAACAGTCCTTGAGCCGAAGCTACACGGTTCTGCACATTCACCAAAGCCATGTTGGGGTCAGACCCTTGCTTGAAGTATATGGTTATGGTGCAAGTGCCGTTGTTGGCGGCTGTGGAAGTCATATATTGCATGTTTTCCACACCGTTTATCGAAGCCTCCAATGGTGTTACCACGCTCTTCATTACGGTCTCGGCATTAGCTCCGACGTATGTTGCGCTCACCTTGACAGTTGGCGGAGCAATGTCGGGATATTGCTCCAACGGAAGACAGAGAAGTCCGATGAAGCCTATTATGACAATGACAACAGAAAGCATGACCGACAGAATGGGGCGGCTTATAAATGTCTTGATATTCATATTTTATTCATTTTATATTATTACGTTGCGTTTCCACAAATTCGCCCGCAAAAATACTGAAGGAGTCTGTTGATATTTTGTAGATTTGTACAGCATTAGGAATAAAACAGATTTTTAACAGTATTGTAACATGAATACTGCAATATGTCTTTTATTGCTACGTTTTATAAATGCAAATCATCACAACTATGTGGAAATATTACGCTTTGTTGTCAGCCTTCTTTGCCGCATTGACGGCAGTCTTCGCTAAAATTGGAGTGAAAGACGTTGATTCTGACCTCGCTACGGCTATCCGCACCACGGTCATTCTGATCATCACATGGGGCATTGCCATACTGGGCAACCACACGTGCGACTTTCGGTGTATTCCATCGCGCACATGGGTGTTCATCATTCTTTCAGGAGCAGCTACGGGGCTGTCATGGCTCTTTTATTTCAGAGCCTTACAACTGGGCGACGTATCCCGTGTTGCACCCATCGACAAGCTCAGTGTGGTAATCACCATCTGCCTGTCGTTCATGTTCTTGAAAGAACCGATAAACGCCAAAGTCATCGTGGGTGCCTTGCTGATAACTGCTGGCAGTATCGTTATGCTTTACAAATAATAAAATAGAAATGAAAATACTGATAATAGAAGATGAGCGCAAACTATCCGACAGCATTGTCGATTATCTCAAAGGCGAGAAATATCTGTGCGAACAGGCATTTGATTTCAATGATGCCTTGATGAAGGTTCGCGTCTATGATTACGACTGTGTGTTGCTCGATCTGATGCTGCCTGGTGGCAATGGTCTCGACATTCTGCGCGACATCAAACGCCGCAACAATCCGGCTGGAGTAATTATTGCTTCCGCCAAGGATTCGCTTGACGACAAACTGGAAGGGCTGCAAATAGGGGCGGATGACTACCTCGCCAAGCCTTTCCATCTTGCCGAACTGAGTATACGCATCTATGCCATCATACGCCGCAAGGAATTTGGAGCGAACAATATGCTGGAGTGTGGGGGCATTTGCATCAACTTGCTTGAAAAGAGTGTTACTGCCAACGGACATTCCCTCACGTTGACAAAGTCCGAGTACGAATTGCTGTTGTTCTTCATCGGCAATAAGAATCGTGTACTATCAAAGAGTGCAATTGCCGAACATCTGAGCGGCGACTTCGCCGACATGATGGACAATTTCGACTTTATCTACACGCATATCAAGAACCTGAAAGCCAAACTCGCAAAGGCTGGCATTAGGGATTGTGTCAAGAATGTATATGGTATGGGGTATAAATGGAATGCTATATGACGAAATTCAACGAAACAGCAAGGCATGGGAAATCAAAAAGCCTTATGCGTAAGTCGATGACACGCTTTGTTGCGTGCATTGCCACATTGTTTGTGCTTGCCGCCCCTGCATTTTATCTGCTTACCAAGAATTATTATGCAGAGGATATGGCAGACTTGATAGAGGCTGTACAGTCAGGGAATGACATCCCTATGATGGATTTGGAGGAAGACATTATGAAGGGCATCATGCTGCAATATCTGCTGATAACAGCCTTGCTGTTTATTGGCATCATGTTGACCATACGGATGATGTCGAAAAAACTGTGGCAACCTTTCGACAAGACACTCTGTATGGTTGAGTCTTTCAAACTGGAGAATATGCAAGTTCCTGTCATGCCGCAAAGCGACGTGAAAGAGTTTGAAAGACTTACCGATGCTTTGCGCAAACTGATGAAGAAGGATATTGACAGTTATGTCGCACAAAAGGAATTCACGGAGAATGCCTCGCATGAGTTGCAAACACCACTTGCTATATTCCAAACCAAACTGGAACTTCTGTTGCAGCAACCCGAGTTGACGGCAGAACAGGCAAACATCATACAAGACCTTTTTCAAATGACATCACGTCTTTCGCATCTCAACCGCAGTCTGCTGTTGCTTGCAAAGATTGACAACAAGCAGTTTGACACCAAGGAGCGAATACAGCTCGACCTATTCATTGACAGCCTTCTCCCCTCACTTGAAAGTATTTCAGGTCATTTGCACATATACAGAAAGTATATACAAAAAACATTGAGCATCAATGCCAACCGCATCCTCTTGGAGAGTATGGTCAACAATCTTTTCATCAATGCCGTGAGGCACAACATCCCCGATGGAGCTATTACTATAAGTATAAACGACAAAAGACTTACCATCTCCAATACTTCCGCAGAACCGCCGCTATCCCCATCGCTTATCTTCCGTCGGTTCTATCGCCCGACACAAAACAAGAGCGGTAACGGACTTGGTTTGGCCATTGTCAAGGCTATTTGCGATTATCATGGTTGGAATATAGAATACCAATACAAAGAGAACCAACAATGTTTTGTTGTAAGTTTCAGATGAAATCCCGAGATTTTGTACAATCTCCAACATTTCCACAAAGTTCCACCTTATCTTTGCTCAAAGAATTATATTGTCGCAAACAAAATAAGGTACTTATGTGGGAAATATTCATAGACAAACTTGACAGCATAGACAAACATATTATGCTGTTGTTAAATTACGACGGAGGCTATTTGCAGGATTGCTTTTGGCAGTTTATGTCTTCTCGTATATTGTGGGTAGTGCCGTCACTGTTATTCATTATATATGTCTTCAAGCATTTCAATCACTCAGTGGCTATCGGTATGATTATCGCCATGGTCGTGACTGTTGCTTTGTGCGATCAGGTTTCATCAAGTGTTCTAAAACCGTTCTTTGCACGCTTGCGACCGTCACATGCCACTGAGCTGGAAGGCTTGCTGCATCTTGTTAATGGGTATCGTGGCGGACAATATGGCTTTGTTTCAAGCCATGCTGCAAACTCCTTCGGTGCCGTTTCGCTTGCATCATTGATTATACGTAGACGATGGACTACAGGCTTCTTGATAACTTTAGCTCTGTGCGTGTGCTATTCGCGAGTTTATCTTGGTGTTCATTATCCTGCTGATGTATTATGTGGCGGAATATTGGGCGTTCTCATAGGATTTTGTGTTTACCATGCAATGCGCTACACGTTTAATATGACGAAGCGGACTAAACTACGTTTGGCTTTAACCATCTGCGTTTTTGTTGTCAGCAACAATAATGTGACTGCGGAAGAGTTGAACGACAGTATACCAGTTGTTAATCAACCAGATCAACCTTCGCCAAAGGTAGAAAGCAAATTGGACAAGTTCTCTTCATCCCGACTGTATCAGATGACATATGTAGGTGTTCCCTTGGTTGCTGCTGGACTCATCGTAAAGAGTGAAGATGACCATTTTCGTAGTCTGCGCAACGACTATATGCCTAAGTTTCGCAACCATACTGATGATTATATGCAGTTTGCGCCAGCAGCCGTCATGCTCGGACTAAAGACTGCAGGAGTAGAAGGACGCAGCTCTTGGAGCAGAATGTTGGTATCTGATGCATTTTCTGCCATGCTTATGGGCGGTGTGGTGAACACGCTGAAAACCACAACGCACGTAACGCGCCCCGACGGTTCCAACGAGCACTCTTTTCCTTCTGGACATACAGCAACAGCCTTCATGACTGCCACTATGCTTTCAAAGGAATATGGGCATAAAAGTCCTTGGATAAGTATAGGTGCTTATACTACGGCTACAGCAACGGGACTTATGCGTATGGCCAACAACAAGCATTGGCTGAGCGATGTGCTGACTGGTGCAGGAATAGGAATACTCACCACAGAGATGGGCTATTGGATTGGTGACTTGATATTCAAGAATAAAGGCATCAATCATTCTGCCACAACTGACTTCCAATTGGATGGCGGAATGGGCAATCCGTCGTTCGCAAGCTTATATGTGGGACTTAACGTCCCTCTCAGCAGATATGACATCGACGAAAACAATACTTTCCGCACCTCATCAGGTTCTTCCGTCGGATTGGAAGGGGCATATTTCTTTAATCCTTACCTTGGCATAGGCGGACGGTTTACTGTATCAAACACAGCGTTGATAGTTAATGGTGACAAGGCTGAAGAAAATTCATTTGACGCTGTTTCCTTATGTGGTGGCAGTTACTTATCTTATCCGTTGTCACAGCGGTGGGCAATTGGCAGTAAACTTCTATGTGGTTTTGTGCATTATCCACGTTTGGAACTTTCCAATGTTACTGTCGGTACAAGAAACGGTGTATGCTTTGGCAGCGGCCTGTCCTGCTCTTTTAAGGCAAACAACAATTACGGCATCCGCTTCTTCATTGATTACAATCTACAACCATCTCACAACAAGGCAAGTGGAGAATGGATGAACACTTTGGCATGTGGCGCATCTTTTGCTTTGCTCTTGTAAAAATTGCGAATAATAGCTATAAAACAGATTTATAGCAAAGAATATGACTTGTAATAACATCCGTTAAGGGTAGAGTATCAACCGTACCTAAAAAATCATGGGATAACTATTGTTTGCCACATTATGGGTTCGGTTGAAACAACCCCATCCAATCCTTGTTTTTGTGATTTTTAATGTAATCGAAAGTTAAATACGTTAAATCTTAGCCATTTCGTATCTATATTGAATCCATACAATTACTTTTCTACCGTTTAGAACGTATAGTACTGATAATCAACTAATAATAGATACGAAGGTTGCAGTTCTCTCACCTCCATAAACATTACCTCTTCGGTTACAAGTATTGGAGGTGGTGCTTTCTCTTATTGCCGTTCTCTCACCTCCATAAACATTCCCTCTTCGGTTACAAGTATTGGAGATGGTGTTTTCGAAGGTTGCAGTTCTCTCACCTCTATAAACATTCCCTCTTCGGTTACAAGTATTGTAGGGTCTGCTTTCGAAGGTTGCAGTTCTCTCCCCTCCATAAACATTCCCTCTTCGGTTACAAGTATTGGAGGGGATGCTTTCCAAGATTGCAGCAATCTGAAGACTATTCGATTCAAAGGTAAAATGCCGCCTTCAATAGGGTTTGGTAATGGTACTTCAGACTTAAAAATTTATGTACCTCATGGCACGCTTGAAGCCTATAAAAATGCATTAGGAGGTAAGGTTAATAATGCCGAAATCATAGAAGAAAACCAAAGCACCCTGTACCCTCAGGCGCTTGAACTGTTCACTCCTGATTATACCTCGCTTATCCCTTCAAACGCCAATGCGAAGCAAGTGGCTGCAGTTCAAAGCAAGGCTGACTACACTGCCAACGACGGTTTGATTGTCGATGCTTCGCAACTGTCATCAAACGCTGTGGAGCCGACGGAAGGTTCCTTGGCAGCGTTGATTGACAATGACCGCTCCACGTTCTTCCACACTTCATGGACCGAAACGAATACAACAGGCGCTTGGCACTACCTCCAGGTGGATCTTCGTGCATCTTACAAGCAGATGGTGCTCAAGTATACGAAGCGACAGGGGTACAACAGTGGCACTCCTGTGAAGCTCCACGTCTACGCCACCAACACGCCCGATGCCGCTGGCGGCTGGGAAGACCTCGGCCCCCAGACCTGTACCTACGACTACGAATCTGGGCAGACCGGAATCCTTCCCCTTTCCCTGGGCAACGGCTATCGCCATGTCCGCCTGATAGTGGAAGAAACCGCTGACAACCAAAAGGTAAACGGCAACCTCTTCTTCTACTGGAGCGAACTCCACGCTTACCACCGTCCCTGCAAGGCCGATGTCCTCGACGAGGCAAAACGTTCTGCTCTGACCACCGCCATGGCTCAGGCCAAGAAGGAAATGGATGCCGGTCAGGAAACCAGCAAAACGACCGACGCCTTGCAAGATGCCCTTACGGATGCTGAAAACTTCATCAGCCTGAAAAAATGGAAGGCCGTCGACTTTGCCAAGAGTTTCTATCTGACCGCCTACAGCGACAAGCCCATGACTGTGCCCACAGGCATGCAGGCCGCCATCGTGCTGGCTGACAACAACGGAGGCATCCGCACCGACTATTGCTACAATGCAGGCGACGTGATTCCCGCCCATACGGGTGTGCTGCTCAAATCAGGAAAGGGCAATGCCTTCCATCTCCCCATCGCCGTCACGGCCGAGGATGCTCCCGAGGGCAACTTGCTCCACGGCACCCTGACCGACGAAATAACCTACGCCGAGGGTTGCGACCGCTACTACAAGCTCTCCTACGACTTCGAAACGCGTTCCGTCATCGGTTTCTATTGGGCTGAAGACAACGCCGCACCGTTCCTGAACAAGGCAGGCAAGGCCTTCCTCGCCCTTCCCTCTGACGCCAAGGTCGCTATCTGCGGCGTTAGCCTCAACGAATTGGCGGAAGGCGCGACGACGGCCATCCGTCCAGCCACCGATGCCCCCACCGCTCCCTTCCGCGCCTACACCCTCGACGGCCGCCGCGTGAACGCTGCAAGCCAGGGCGAACTGAAGAAGGGCTTCTACATCATCAATGGCCACAAGGTCATGGTGAAGTGATCCCTCCCCATCCGTTCCACATCATTAAACTCAAATATCTATCATCCATCATGAAGAAATCCTATATCAAACCCGCAATGACCACCTTCAACATCGAGGCGTGTCATCCGCTCTGCATGTCAACGTATGAACGTCCTGGAGACTGCGAGCAGCTCTCCATAAAGCCCGGTAAGGGCATCGGCGGATGGGACATCTGGGGTCCCGCCGACGAAGAAATCGAAGCCCGCAAGTCAGGCCTCTAACGGTGCGTCCATCAGGCGCGTAGCCTGAAGCAATGGCCCAATTACACGGAGTTTACGCGTTCCCGTGTTTACCCACGCGGATAAACCGAAACGTTTGATTCCCGTGTGATTGGGCCTTTTTTCGCAAGCAGGCTCAGTCGCATAGCCCGCTATGTCCTCAAGTACCGGATTTGGAATTGGCGATTGGTTTTATAAAAAAGGGTCGGGCACTCCGTTGGGGGGGGCCGACCCTTTTTGTGCGGTCGCGATCGCGTTGCCACCTGCGGCGCAGCACTGTAGCTCACTTTGCTCGCAAAGTGAGGGCCACGAACACGTAGCAAATATGGTCAGTGCTTTAGGTAGGGTGTTCAAAATCCAGGAAAATTAAGTAGGTGGAGATTGTGCGAAAAAAGCCTTGTCTGCGGCCCTGCGCGGGCTGAAAGCCCAGCAAGTCCGTAGCCCAGGGCAACGCCCTGGGTA
>OHMK01000927.1_pt1 | contig 10412 bp, 9 predicted proteins | sample 1569291 | NCBI WGS metagenome assembly OHMK01 (sample SAMEA3879517, study PRJEB24766) | human gut metagenome | biome: human-associated habitat; feature: feces | place: USA | collected 1985/1987 | reverse complement strand
AAGCCGCTGGCAAAGATCGCGTCCGGCGGCGAGCTGAGCCGCATTACGCTGGCCATCAAGAACGCAATGGCGGATAAGGACGCCGTGCCCACCGTCATCTACGATGAGATCGACAGCGGTGTGTCCGGCAAGGCAGCCAGCCGCATCGGTGAGGTGCTCAAACAGAGCGCAAAAGATCACCAGATCCTCTGCATCACCCACACAGCGCAGATCGCTGCACTGGCCGACTGCCATTTGCTTATCCAGAAAAATATCACGAATGAACGCACCTATACCGAGATCCACCCGCTGGATACCGAAGGCAGAGTGGACGCGCTGGCGCATATCATTTCCGGTGACCATGTCACGGAGCTTTCCCGTGCCAATGCTCGAGAGATGCTGGGGCTGGCCGAGCATGAAACCGGTGATTGACAACCCTGCTGATTTGTGCTAAACTGATTTTTGTTGAAAGACGTTGAAGGGAACAAGTACCTTGTCAGTGTCTGCCCAGAGAGACCCCGGTTGGTGCAAGGGGTGTGCAGAACAGCAGGGAAAATACCTCCCGGAGTTGCAGGCTGAATGCTTTGGCTAGTAGGCTGTGCCGCGTGCGAGCGTTACAAACGCAGGAGTGTATCCCATCTCTGTGGGGCGCACTCGTGAGGCCGTTCCTGTGAGGGGGCGGCAAACAGAGGTGGTACCGCGATTTTCTCGCCCTCTGCCAAATTCATTTTTGGCAGGGGGCGTTTTCTTTTGTCCTCTGCCCGATAAAACAGGAGGATAATCCCATGACCCTTTACGAAGAACTGCAGGCTCGCGGTCTGGTGGCCCAGATCACCGACAATGAGATCATTGACCTCATCAACAACGGCAAGGCCACTTTCTATATTGGCTTTGACTGCACTGCGGACAGCCTGACTGCAGGCCATTTTATGGCCCTGACCCTGATGAAGCGCTTGCAGATGGCTGGCAATAAGCCCATTGCCCTGATCGGCGGCGGTACCACCATGATCGGTGACCCCTCTGGCCGTACCGATATGCGCAAGATGCTGACCAAGGAGGACATTGCTCACAATGCAGCCTGCTTCAAGAAGCAGATGGAGAAGTTCATCGATTTCTCTGAGGGCAAGGCTCTGATGCTGAACAATGCCGACTGGCTGCTGAACCTGAATTATGTTGAGCTGCTGCGTGATGTGGGCGCCTGCTTCTCCGTCAACAACATGCTCCGCGCCAAGTGCTATGAGCAGCGCATGGAGAAGGGCCTGTCCTTCCTCGAGTTCAACTACATGATCATGCAGAGCTACGACTTCTACTACATGTTCCAGCACTACGGCTGCAACATGCAGTTCGGCGGCGATGACCAGTGGAGCAACATGCTGGGCGGCACTGAGCTGATCCGCCGCAAGCTGGGCAAGGATGCCTATGCGATGACCATTACTTTGCTGACTGATTCTCAGGGCAAAAAGATGGGCAAGACTGCAGGCAATGCGGTCTGGCTCGACCCCAACAAGACCAGTCCCTTTGAGTTCTACCAGTACTGGCGCAATGTCGGCGATGCTGATGTGATGAAGTGCATCCGGATGCTGACCTTCCTTCCGCTGGAGCAGATCGATGAGATGAGCACCTGGAAGGATCAGCGCCTGAACGAGGCCAAGGAGATCCTGGCCTACGAGCTGACCAAGATGGTCCACGGCGAAGAAGAGGCCGCCAAGGCCCAGAATGCCGCCCGCGCCCTGTTCAGCGGTGCTGCCGACACTGAGCACATGCCCTCCACTCAGCTGACCGAAGCAGATCTGACCGATGGCTCCATCGGCATCCTGACCCTCATGGTCAAGGCCGGTCTGGCCGCTTCCAACGGCGAAGCCCGCCGCCTGGTTGTGCAGGGCGGTGTCCTGGTGGATGGTGAAAAGGTGGCTGCTCCCACTGTCAGCTTTACCGCTGATCAGCTGAAGAACGGTATCGTCATCAAGAAGGGCAAGAAGATCTACCACAAAGTGACCCTGTAATCTTTTAGAACCAGCGTATGATAAAAGCCCGGCGGCATCCAAAAATCGGATGCCGCCGGGCTTTTTACGTTTGTGTAATGTTTATAGAGAAGGGCACTTACAGCTCAAAGGCTTTCTTCAGCACATCGTAAGCGGAGTCCTCGTTCTCACTGCGCACCAGCAGAGAAATATCCAGATCGCTGGTGGTAATGAGCAGAACCTCGATGTCGGCCATAGCCAATGCATTCAGGGCCCGGGCAGCGACTCCGCAGCTGGTGACCATGTCCTCACCGAAGAGGTTCAGTTTGGAGTAACCGACGCTGATCAGCGGGGAAGCCTTGGCATCCTTGTCGAGATTGGCGGCAGAGATGGCCTTCATCACCAGCGTCAGATCGCTGGCAGATGCGGTAAAGCTGAAATCAATGTTGGTACCGTGAGGGGCGCTCTGACTGATCATATCCACCACAACGCCGGTATCGGCAAAGATCTGCAGGTAGCGGGCCAGGCTGTTGCCCTTGAACTCCACATCCTGCACACTGATCATCATCAGGCTGGGCTCAATATTGATTTTGGAAACACCATACATAATGAACACTCCAATCTGCCCCAAAGGGCTGCAAATTCAGGCGAGCGCCAAAAACGCGCTGTTGATGTTGGTCTGTAATACGTTCTGAATGTACTCTATCCCAAAGTTGGGGTAGGCGGCCCGGACACCGTGCGCCTGCGCCAGTTCCGACGTGTAATCCCGGAAGAGGTAGGTGCGGACATTGGATTTTCCTGCATCATAGTGGGTCACGGTGGGATGCAATTGCGGGGAAGCGACAGCGCAGTGAACGCTGCCATCCGGGTCCGTCGTCTTGTTCAGCTCCAGTGTCAGGATGGCACCGATGAGTTGATCCGGTTTGCTCTGGGTGCTGAGGAAATTTCCCAGGGAATAGGCCACAAAGGTCTGGCGGCCATCCACAGAGGTCTTCCACTCGGCATCCTGCACCACATGAGGGTGCGTGCCCAGAATAACATCCGCACCCCAGTCGGAAAGCTGCTGGGCGAGATCCCGCTGGGTCTGGGTGATCTTGTGGCTGTCCTCCACGCCCCAGTGAACTCCCACCACCACGAAATCGGCCAGCTCACGCGCCCTGCGCACCTGCTGTTCCATCACATCCCGCTGGCTGGTGTAGATGACATTGGCCGTCATGGCACTGCTCTGCGGGATGCCATTGGTGTGGTCGGTGTAGGAGAGGTAGGCAATCGTCACACCGTTTACCGTCTGCAGGGGGATGGTGCCATAATCACTCTCTCCGTACCACAGGCCGGTCGTGACCACATCTTCCGGCATCTCGTCCCAGAACCGCAGCGTTGCTGCAATACCTTTGGCACCTTTATCGTAGGTGTGGTTGTTGGAAAGACTGAACACCTGGATGCCTGCCCGGTAAAGAGCCTCTGCGCATTCACCGGGGGTAGAAAAGCAGGGATAGGTGGAAGGCTCCAGTTCCTTGCTGCAGAGCGTTTCCTGGTTGATCCAGTTTACATCCTGCGCGGCATAAAAATCCAGCAGGTGCTCGTAGCAGTAGTCAAAATTATATCGCTGGCCTTCCGCTGCCCGGCGGGCTGCCTGTTTGTAGATGGGAGCATGGATCAGATTGTCCCCGGTGGCCGAAAAACGCAGTGTGGTTGTAACAGGCTGCGGTTCCGGTTCGGGCGGGGAAACGCTTTCAGCGGTCGAAGGCTCGTCCTCAAAAGGGCCAAGCACGATGCCGGGAGTCTGGAAGCGCCAGAAGCCCAAGCAGGCCAATGCCGCACCAGCCACCAGCAGCACGCCCATCATCCTCAGAAAAACGGGTTTTCGTTTTCGCCGGTTCTGCAGTTCGTGCCGCGAATGTCGTTTCGTGGATGCAGCGTGTCTTGCCTGTTCCATTCCGTCAGCCCTCCTGCCACTCAAAATGGTGGAAGACGCAGAGACCTTACAGCTCTGCGATCATGTTACCCATATTGTACAGGCCCGGCTCTTTTTTTGCAAGATAGACAGCAGCATTTATTGCGCCATTTGCAAAAACACTGCGGGAATATGCAGTATGCTTGAGGGTGATGACCTCGTCCGGACCGCAGAACAGCACCTCGTGGTCGCCCACGATGCTGCCTCCGCGCACGGAGCTGATGCCGATCTCCTTGGGGTCGCGCTTCTGGCGCACAGAGGAACGGTCGTAAACATAATGATATGCGCCGTTGTTCTCTTCGTTGATGGCATCGGCCAGCATCAGGGCAGTGCCGCTGGGAGCATCCAGCTTGTTGTGGTGGTGCTGCTCCACGATCTCCACATCATAGTCTGCACCCAGAATGGCCGATGCACGCTTGCACAGCTCCGACAGCAGGTTGATGCCGATGGACATGTTGGCGCTCTTGAACACGGGCACAATGCGGGACAGCTGCACCACCTTCAGCTGCAGCTCTTCGGAAAGGCCAGTGGTGCAGACCACGATGGGCATCTTGTGTGCTTCGCAATAGGTCAGCGCTTTTTCCACAGCAGCAGGAGCGCTGAAATCAATGATGACATCGCCCTTGCCGTCCAGCTTATCCAGACTGTCGTATACGGGGATGCCGTTCTGCTCACCGTCCTGCTGGTCGATCCCGGCGACCACGCGGCAGTCACTCCGGTTTGCAATCATCTCGCAGAGGGCGTGGCCCATCCGGCCGCCAATGCCCTGAATGATAATATCCGTCATTTTTGTTTCCTCGTTTTCTGTTGTAACGGCAAATGCCCGGGAGAAACCATTTCCACCGGGCATTGTGCGTTGTTTCGTTTATTCCTGAATCAGACCTTCGGCCTCCAGTGCCTGCTCGATTTTCTCCTTGTGGGCATCACTGGGCTCGACCAGCGGCAGACGGCAGGGACCGGCCTCCCAGCCCAGCACATTCATGGCGTACTTGACAGGGATGGGATTTACTTCGCAGAAGAGTGCATCCGCCAAGGGCAGGATCTCCAGCTGCAGCTTGCAGGCAGTTTTGGTGTCGCCCTCAAACCATGCCTTGCAGCAGTTGTGCACCAGCTCAGGCTTGACATTGGAGACCACACTGATGACACCCTTGCCGCCCAGAGACAGCAGGGGAACCACCTGATCGTCGTTGCCAGAGTAGATGTTCAGCTCGTCACCGCACAGCTGAGCGATCTTGGCCACCTGAGAGATGTTGCCCGAGGCCTCCTTGATGCCGTTGATGAGCGGATTCCGGCTCAGCTCCAGCGCTGTCTCGGGGGTGATGTTCAGGCCGGTACGGGAAGGCACATTATACAGGATAACAGGGATGCCGCCCGCCTCGGCCATAGCGGTAAAGTGGGCCACCAGACCTGCCTGCGTGGTCTTGTTGTAATAGGGGGTCACAAGCAGCAGGGCATCGGCACCGCAGGCAGCAGACTTTGCTGCCAGTGCACAGCCGTGATCGGTATCATTGGAACCAGCACCCGCAATAACAGGCACCCGGTGGTTGACCGTCTCGACCGTAAACTTGATGGCGGCCAGCTGCTCCTCATCGGTCATGGTAGAGCATTCGCCGGTAGTTCCGCAGATCACAATAGCATCGGTGCCCCGTGCAATCTGATCTTCAATGATGCGGCCCAGCTCATCAAAGTTGATGCTGCCATCTTCGTACATGGGGGTGATGATTGCCACCGCCGCGCCGGTAAAGACAGGATTCTTCATAGTATAAAACTCCTTTGTACGCTCCGTCAGGAACGTGTTGTTCAGTCAAAATAGCCCTTTGCTGCCAGCAGCTCAGCCAGCAGCACGGCACCGCCTGCAGCGCCGCGCAGGGTGTTGTGGCTCATGCAGGCGAACTTGTAATCAAACAGGGTGTCCTCACGCAGACGACCGATGCAGACGGCCATGCCGTGCTCGGTGTTGCGGTCCAGCTTGGGCTGGGGACGGTCGTTCTCCTCGAAGTAGTGGAGGAACTGCTTGGGTGCGCTGGGCAGGTTCAGCTCCTGTGCAGGGCCGCGGAAGTTCGCCCAAGCTTCCAACATCTGCTCCTTGGTGGGCTTTTTGTCAAAGCTTACAAACACGGCAGCGGTGTGGCCGTCAGAAACGGGGACACGGAAGCACTGCGCAGTGATCGTGGGCTTCTCGGCGTTGACGATCTGATCGCCCTCGATGTGGCCCCACAGCTTCAGCGGCTCCTGCTCGCTCTTTTCCTCCTCGCCGCCGATGTAGGGGATCACGTTGTCCACGATCTCAGGCATCCGGTCAAAGGTCTTACCAGCACCGGAAATGGCCTGATAGGTGCACACCAGCGCCTTGCTCACGCCAAAGTCCTTCATCAGGGGATGCAGGGCAGGCACATAGCTCTGCAGGCTGCAGTTGGACTTGACCGCAATGAAGCCGCGCTTGGTGCCCAGACGCTTGCGCTGGGCAGGGATGATCTCAATGTGGTCCGCGTTGATCTCAGGCACGACCATGGGAACATCCGGGGTAAAGCGGTTTGCGCTGTTGTTGGAGACCACAGGGCACTCGGCCTTTGCGTAAGCCTCTTCCAGTGCCTTGATCTCGGCCTTGGGCATATTGACTGCGCAGAAGATGAAATCGACCTGAGAAGCGACCTCTTCCACCTTGGCGGCATCCAGCACGACCATCTTCTTGACGCTCTCGGGCATCGGGGTGGTCATTGCCCAGCGGCTGCCAACGGCCTCCTCATAGGTCTTGCCTGCGCTGCGGCCGGACGCGGCCAGCGTGGTCAGCTTGAACCAGGGATGATTCTCAAGCAGGGTCACAAAACGCTGCCCCACCATGCCCGTTGCACCAACGATACCAACTTTATACTGTTTTTCCATTTCCAGCACCTTTCCTTTCAATAAAAGCAAATTTACATCGAACACGGCTTGCAAACCAGCCGACCTTGCAATATAATAGATACTGTTTATACAGATTTTATGATAACATTGATACGGCATTCGTGTCAATCATCGGAAAGGCAAATGCAAAGCATGTTAAAAAAAGATTTTTGGTACGATTTACCCAAAGAACTCATTGCACAGGAGCCTGCAGATCCAAGAGACTCGGCCCGGCTCATGGTTCTGAGCCAGAAGGACGACAGCATCCAGCACCGGATCTTCCGCGATCTGCCGGAGTATCTTGAGCCGGGTGACCTGCTGGTGGTCAACAACTCCAAGGTGCTGCCCGCCCGCATCGTGGGTGTCAAGCAGCCTACCGGTGCTGTGTGTGAGCTGCTGCTTCTGCGGCAGGTCAAGGGAGATCAGTGGGAGTGCCTGGCAAAGCCTGGCAAGCGGATGCAGCCCGGCACCAAGGTTAGTTTTGGTGACGGCACCCTGACCGCTGTGGTGGACGAAACGCTGGAGGATGGCAACAAGTTTGTTACATTCTATTATGACACCGAGACCCTTTATGAAAAACTGGATGAATTTGGCAAGATGCCGCTGCCGCCCTACATCACAAAGCAGCTGGAGGATCAGAGCCAGTACCAGACCGTCTATGCCAAGGAGCTGGGCAGCGCAGCTGCTCCCACCGCCGGGCTGCACTTTACCCCGGAGCTGATGGACACCATCCGCGCCATGGGGGTCGGCATTGCCGAGGTCACCCTGCACGTTGGTCTGGGCACCTTCCGACCTGTGCAGGAGGACGAGATCTCCGACCATAAGATGCACAGCGAGTGGTACTCCATCAGCGAGGAGACCGCCCAGCGCATCCGGGAGACCAAGGCCGCCGGGCACCGCGTCATCGCAGTCGGCACCACGAGCTGCCGCACACTGGAAGCCGTCGCCGCCAAGTACGGCGAGATCAAGGCTTGCAGCGGAAACACCTCCATCTTCCTGTACCCGGGTGTCAAGTTCAACTGCATCGATGGCCTGATCACCAACTTCCACCTGCCGGAAAGCACCCTCATCATGCTGGTCTCTGCCCTCTACGGCTACGAAAAGACCATGGCTGCCTATAAAGTTGCTGTAGAGGAAAAGTACCGCTTCTTTTCCTTCGGCGATGCGATGCTGATCCTGTGATCCCTCAGCACCCGCTCTCCCAAAAGCCCAAAACACTGCCGGAACCGTTTCGCCAGCTCGGTATCCACCACTTCTGAACCTGCCGCCTGCCCGGCGGCACAAGGCTGTACGGCTGTTTTCCGTACACAGAAAGGAAAAAACTTATGCCTTCTTTGACCACTTTTAAGCTGCTCAAGCAGGAGCACAACGCCCGGCGGGGTGAGTTCAAGACCGTGCACGGCACGGTGCAGACCCCTGCCTTCCAGAATGTTGCCACCGCCGGTGCCATCAAGGGCGGCCTGTCTGTGCAGGATCTCAAGGACATCGGCGCACAGGTCATGCTCTGCAACACTTACCATCTGCACCTGCGCCCCGGCGATAAGCTGGTGGCCGACATGGGCGGTCTGCACAAGTTTACCCGCTGGAACGGCCCCATCCTGACCGACAGCGGCGGATTTCAGGTGTTCAGCCTCGCAAAGCTGCGCAAGATCACCGAGGAGGGCGTGACCTTTGCCTCTCACCTCGACGGCCACCGCATCTTCATGGGTCCTGAGGAAAGTATGCAGATCCAGGCAAACCTTGGCTCTACCATCGCCATGGCCTTTGATGAGTGCGTCGAGAACCCCGCCCAGCACGATTACTCCAAGGACAGCTGCGAACGCACCACCCGCTGGCTGAAGCGCTGCAAGGCCGAAATGGCACGCCTGAAGCACGAGGGTATCTCGGTCAACCCGGATCAGCTTCTGTTCGGCATCAATCAGGGCTGTACCTATGCAGACCTGCGCGTGGAGCACATGAAGCAGATTGCAGAGCTGGAGTTGGACGGCTACGCCATCGGCGGTCTGGCTGTGGGCGAGCCCACCGAAGTGATGTATGAGATGATCAGTCAGGTGGAACCGCACATGCCCAAGGACAAGATCCGCTATCTGATGGGTGTCGGCACTCCCGGCAACATCATCGAGGCCGTAGCCCGTGGTGTGGATTTGTTTGACTGCGTTATGCCCAGCCGCAATGCCCGCCACGGCCACCTGAATACATGGAGCGGCATCATTAACATCAAGAATGCCAAGTATGAGCGGGACGAGCGTCCCATTGATCCCGCCTGCGGCTGCCCGGTGTGCCGCAACTATTCCCGCGCCTACATCCGGCACCTGCTCAAGGCAGATGAGATGTTGGGTATGCGCCTGACCGTGATGCACAATCTGTGGTTCTACAATCATCTGATGGAACGTATCCGGGACGAACTGGATGCCGGCACCTTTACCGCCTTCCATGACAGATACGTTAAACTTCTGGATACCCGAATTTAAACTTTAGCCTTGCAACAAGGCTGATAAGAGGGTATAATAGCATTATCTGAATTTTTGAGAGGAGATTTTGCCCCATGCAATTTCTGACTACCACGTCCGAAGGCTATATCAGCCTGTTCTTCACGCTGGCACTGATGCTGGTCCTGCTGTACTTCATGATCTACCGTCCGCAGAAGAAGGATGCCGCTATGCGCAGCAGTCTGGAGATCGGCGATCAGGTCACCACCATCGGCGGTGTCATTGGCCGCGTTGTCGCCATCAAGGATGACACCTTTGTTCTGGAGACCGGTTCCGACCGTGTGAAGATCCGCTTCACCAAGAATGCGATCAGCTCTGTTGAGAAGCTGAACATGGACAATGCTCCTGCCAACGCAAAGAAGTAATCTCTAAAAGCAAGGTCTTTTTTACCCGCCCCTCTGCATACAGTAGTGCAGGGAGGCGGGTTTTTATGTTGGAACAGAAGAAGTTACCCATCCTAGAAGCACTGGCTGCATTCGGCATTGGTGGGATATTCACCGCCGCCTGCATGGCCGGGCTGGCCTACCTGATGGCAAACCAGAGCCTTGCGCAGAGCACTGCCTGGCCCATGGTCAGTGCCATTGTCTGTGCCGGGAGCTTTTGCAGCGGCTGGCTCATGGCGTTTTTCTATCACAGCAGAGGCCTTATCTGCGGTGCTGTACAGGGCGGACTGTTTGTTCTGCTTCTGCTGGGGTTCGGTCTTTCGGAGGGCATTGAACCAACGGAAATGCAGCTGACCCGCTTTGCGCTGGTATTCGTTTTTGGCTGTCTGGGCGGGGTATTCAGCATCCTGCGTACAGAACGGCACCGGCATTGAGAATTTACAGCAGAAAAACAGGAGGACAGGGAAGTATGTGGGTCTATCAGGAAACACCGGAAACCACAGCGGCAAAGGCACTGCCCGAAGCGATCATGCCGACAGCACAGGAAGAGCAGCTAAAACAGAAGAACGGTGGAGTTCATCCTGAGACAGCGCAGGAAGAAAGGCAATCCATCCCGGCGGCGTTCTCTGAGAGGTACGGAAACACACCGGAGAAAGCCGCTGTGCGCCGAAGCAAGCTGAGCAGGGAAACTATCCTTCTGGCGGCGGCGTACCTTCTGGGAACCTTTCTGGCGGGTGTGGCGGCAGCGCGTTGTGTGGCAGGC
>OHMK01000907.1_pt1 | contig 10563 bp, 10 predicted proteins | sample 1569291 | NCBI WGS metagenome assembly OHMK01 (sample SAMEA3879517, study PRJEB24766) | human gut metagenome | biome: human-associated habitat; feature: feces | place: USA | collected 1985/1987 | reverse complement strand
GGCCTCTACATCGTAAAAGTTGGCAACAAAGCGACTAAAGTTGTTGTTAAATAACATAGACTTTCTTATATAACCAATGGGAAAGACGCATTCTTATGGTTCTCATATGCGCCTTTCCCTTTTTTATCAAAAACAAACACTATATGACAAAACGATTTCTTTCTGCGGTCCTGCTGACTCTTGCAGTCTGCCCTTTCAATGCTGCTGAAATTTTCACCGGATACGACATCGATGCAATCGTCGCTAAAATGTCTTTGGAACAGAAGGCAAGGCTGCTCGTGGGCTCTGAAGGAAAAAACGACGGATTAAGCCACATTGTCCCCGGTGCTGCCGGATGGACTTACGAAATACCAGCGCTCGGTATTCCATCAATAAACTTGGCAGACGGGCCTGTGGGTGTACGCATAAATCCTGTGCCGTCGCACGACGTAAGAACTGAATACGACAGCCAGGGGCTTCCCATGACGTCTTCATCATCAAGCGACATCCAGGATGACGGAAGCCGCTCGTTCTGCACGTGCTTTCCTTCAACCACCGCTCTTGCCGCCACTTGGGACGTCAACGCCGCCGCGCTGCAGGGCATCGCCCATGTTCCCGCCCGCGTCAAGTGCGCGGTCCTCGCGTGGCACACGCTGGAGGAAGCGCTGGACGGCGAAGGCGCGATTGAATCGAAGTAAGGTTTCCCTTCTACGCAAAAACTCCCGGACGAAGTGTCCGGGAGTTTTTCGTTTTAACGTACGATCTTACCAGAACCAATACCGCTTCTTGACCGCGATATAGGCGATCAGACAGGCGACGACCACTACACCGGCCCCGATGAAGAAGGTCCAGTTGATGCTGGTGAACCGCAGATTCTGGTTCGTCAGCAGGTACTCGCCCGCCACATCGGCGTGGAGGACGCCGTCCTTGTAGCTGTTCAGGAACTGCCACTTGTTGCTGATGGTGTTGTACAGGTACAGGCGGGAGTAGGTGCTCACGTCCAGTTCCAGCTGCACCGCGCAGGGAAGGGTACGGCCGTTATCCAGCTCAAACTCCAGCCCCTCTTCGCTCTCGGTGAAGGTGATGGCGGTGTCGATCTCGCTGGTGGTACTCTTCACCTCCTTACCGGAAACGTTCAGGGTATAGCCATCGCCCACCACGCACAGGGTTTTGCCGGTGGTGCGCAGGGCGTTCAGAATCTCGCCGGTCACGATGGGAACCTCAGACTGGGCGAACACCACCTGATCCTCGGTGCTGTCCTGAATAGTCTGCACCACAGGGTCCAGCGGGATAGTGGTGCTGTCGTCCGGGGTGTTCGTGCCGTCATTGCTGCTGTCGCTGCCGGAGGCGGCATCTGCCGAGCGGTTCACGATGACGGTGACCATGGCAGTAGCCTTGCCGTTGGAGATGGTGCAGGGCAGATTTCATCTGACAGGGCAACCGCGTATTATGCGATGGCAATAGCTGTGATGACAGTTGTATCAGCACTTATCGGGCCTGTCTGTGGTGCGATAGCAGACCATATGCGCATCAAAAAGGCTATTTTTTCAACGACCGTAGTTGTTGGAGTGTCGGCATGCATACTTAATGGTTTTACACCTACATGGGTGCTGTTTCTTGTTATTTATGTGCTTACAAAGATATTTTACAATGCATCGCTGGTGTTTTATGACTCGATGCTTGTCGATGTGACGACAAAGGATAGAATGGACGAGGTGTCTTCCTACGGCTATGCCTGGGGATATCTGGGCTCGTGTGTGCCGTTTCTTGTTTCACTTGCAGCGTACATCTGTGGACCGGATATGCTTGGATACATATCAAACCGCCTGTCGATGATAATAGGCTTTGCGGTTACAGGAATTTGGTGGTTTGTTGTTACAATTCCATTGTTTAAGAGCTATAAACAGGTGAATTATGTATCGGATGCAGCAGACAAAGATATTCATAAGAATTTTGAAAATGATGCATTTATAAGAGACAATATCAAAGAGAAAAACAAAACAAAGAAAAATCCGGGAGTCCTAAGACTTATAGCTGACGCATTTGCACAGATTTTTGGAACAATCAAAAAAATAGCTACAAAAGATAAAAAAGTAGGACTGTTTTTGGTTGCTTTTTTCCTTTACATAGATGGTGTAGGAACTATAATAGATAATTGTATAAACATAGGAACTGATTTAAAGCTCGATTCAGTGGGACAGGTAGTGTTTTTACTTTTTACACAGATAGTGGCATGCATCGGTTCACTTGTTTTTGGAAGACTGTCACAGACATACAAAACTACAACACTTTTGTATGTCTGCATTGCGGGATATTTTGCAGTTTGTCTATATGCACTTACACTGCATGATCTGATTGGCTTTGGAATCATGGCATTTGGTGTGGGATGCTTCCAGGGCTCATTGCAGGCGCTGTCACGCTCATATTTTTCAAAGATTATTCCTCCTGAGAACTCGGGAGAGTACTTCGGAATCTATGATATTTTTGCAAAGGGAGCTTCATTTTTAGGCTCGCTTGTCATCGCGTCAGTAAAGCTTGCAGGCGGCACGATAAATGTGGCGGTTGCAACTATGGCAATATTCTTTGCAGTGGGATTTGTATTTTTAAGGCTTGCAGACAGATATGATGCACCGAGGCATGAAAATAACTAAAATAAAAAGTAACGAAAGAAGGCTTAAAGCATGATAAACACAGAGGGAACAAAGGTCTGGGCACACAGAGGAGCATCCGGATATGCACCGGAGAACACACTTGAGGCATTCAAGAAGGCAGAAAAGATGAAGGCTGACGGCGTGGAGCTTGATGTGCAGCTCACAAAGGATGGAGAGCTTGTGGTCATACATGACGAGACCGTGGACAGAGTGAGTGGAGAGAAAGGCTTTGTAAAGGACTATACACTCAAGGAGTTAAAGCGCCTCAATGTGTCAAAGCACATGCCGTCCTATGACAAGAAGACTCGCATTCCAACACTCGATGAGGTGTTTGACCTGCTCAAAAACACAGAGATGACCATAAATATCGAGCTCAAAAACGGTATCGTACAGTACAAAAATCTGGAGAAAAAGGTACTGGCGCTCGTGGAAGAGTATGATATGCTTGACCGAATCTGGTGCTCATCATTCAATCACGAGTCGATTGTGCGCATGAAAAAGCTTTGCCCTGATATGAGGTGCGGTCTGCTTTTTTCTGACATTATAGTAAATCCGGCAGAGTATGCAAGCGAGCTTCATGTGGATGCGCTTCATCCGGCAACCTACCATATGCAGGATGAAAACTACATTGACAAGGCGCACGGAAGAGGACTTAGAGCTCATGTATGGACTGTAAACGAAAAGCATGAGATGAAGGCACTTGTCAAGGCAGAAGCAGATGCAATTATCACAAATTATCCGGATATTGCTGTTGAAATAGTTAAAAATGCCTAAAAGATATATAAAATGCACACAAAATTAATTTATGTAAAGCTGAGTAAAGAAATGTAAAGTTTTTACCATGATTTTACATAACTGCGTTTTGGACTTTACATTAGCTTGATACTATTAACTTGTTGAATAGTTATTGATTAATTTTAATAATTTATCATGCTAATGGAGAGATTAATTATGTTGAAAAAGAAATTACCAAAGAAAGCGGTCGTCATAGGAATGATGGCAACGATGATAACAGGCTGTTCACAAGAGGTACAAACTACCAATGTGGACGGCCTTAATTCATATAAAAATGCGTCAAAGAGGTGGTAATGCAGCTTGCTGCAAAGGAAACACTCAGATGTGCTGATATTGTTGAAGAAATGTTTGTAAATTTGCATGAATGTATTGACAAAAAAGGCAAAAATATCGAAAATGAACTTAAGAGTGCACGGACATTGCAGAAGCATTATGTGCTGTGCGGTATAGCGAGAATTGGAATATTATCAGATGATATCAACGGAGAGGTAAATATTGCATAGGGAAAGAGTTTTGAAGGCACTTGCGGGGCTGCTTGTCGGGGTGGAAAATAAGCTTCATCTGGCAGACAGAAGGAGACGCCGTGAGGATAAACTGATAGAGCGGGCAAGGCTGCTTGAAATGCAGCGGGCACAAAATAAAACGAACTTAAAAGACGCAGACGCGAATGGAAAAATATCATATAGAATAGGAGCATATATGCAGATGAAAAAACTGGAAGAAGTTTACACAAACAGGGAGCTGTCATGGTTACAGTTCAATGAGCGAGTATTAAATGAGGCGGGAAATCCAAGAGTACCGCTTGCAGAGAGACTGACTTTTGCATCAATCTACCAGACAAATCTGGATGAGTTTTTCATGGTAAGAGTAGGATCACTCATGATGCAGATGAATTCAAAGGAAAAGATTTTCGAGAACAAGACAAAGATGTCGAGTGAGGAGCAGGTATCGGCAATCCTTGACAGAGTATGCGAGCTTGAGAAGAAAAAAGCAAGGATTTACGAGCAGCTCATGGGTGAGCTTGAGCCAAAGGGCGTGCGCATAATCAATTTCAACAAGCTGTCAAAGGATGAGGGTGATTTACTGGAGGCATATTTTGATGCACACATTGCACCTTTCCTCTCACCAATGATTATAGGAAAGCAGCAGCCGTTCCCATTCCTTGCCAATAAACAGCTCTATGCGGTAGTGCTTTTAACTACACAGAAGGGGAAGAAAAAGACAGGTATCGTGCCATGCTCAAACAGCGTATTCAAGCGTCTGATTGAGATACCTACAAGACCGGGCACATTTATGCTGTCAGAGGAGCTTATTTTACACTTTGTATCCAAGCTCTATCCAAAGTATGTAATCCGTGAGAAATCAATCATGCGTGTGACACGTAATGCGGATATCGATGCGCAGAGCATGTATGATGAGGATATGGATTACCGTAATATGATGGAGGAGCTCATCAAGAGGAGAGTGCGTCTTGATCCTGTAAGAGTTGAGCTTTCAAGAAAAATCAACCGCAAGGCGATTGACGAACTCTCGAGCTTCCTTGAGATTGGCAAAAAGCATTTTATCAGTGTAAAAACACCGCTTGATATGTCATTCGTATTCCAGCTTCAGCACTATCTGCGAGACAAGCAGGAGCTTTTCTTTGAGAAGCGTACACCGCGTGACACACCTGAGCTTTCGCTTAAGGAGAGTATACTCGGTCAGGTTGAGAAAAAGGATGTGCTTCTTTCATATCCGTTTGAGAGCATGAAGCCGTTTATCAAGATGCTTAACGATGCAGCAGAGGATCCAGATGTGGTTTCCATCAAGATGACACTATACAGAGTGGCAGACAAGAGCCAGATTATCGATGCACTTATAGAGGCCGCAGAAAACGGCAAGGAGGTTATCGTGCTTGTCGAGCTCAGAGCGAGGTTTGATGAGGCTAACAACATAGAGATGTCACACCGCCTTGAGGACGCAGGCTGTCAGATACTTTACGGACTCGGTGATTACAAGGTCCACTCAAAGCTCTGCCTCATCACAAAGAAAAAGGGCGATGGCTTTGAGTACATCACTCAGATTGGTACAGGAAACTACAACGAGAAGACCTCGCGTCTTTATACAGATTTATCCCTCATCACTGCAAACCAGGAGATTGGAGCAGATGCATCAAGGGTGTTTATGGCACTTCAGAGAGGTGAGACTGTTTCGGACGGAGATGTAAAACATCTGCTTGTTGCCCCAAAATGCCTGCAGAATAAGATTGTTGACATGATTGATGAGCAGATTGCCAATAAGAATGCGGGAAAACCGGCATACATCGGAGTTAAGATTAACTCTCTCACTGACAAAGTGCTTATAGACAAGCTTATCGATGCATCACAGGCAGGCGTGAAGGTAGAGCTTATTGTCAGAGGAATCTGCTGTGTGAAGCCACAGGTTGAGGGCGCCACAGAAAACATCACTGTAATAAGTGTTGTAGGAAGATATCTTGAGCATTCACGTATATACAGATTTGGTGTGGGCGATGATGAGAAGATTTACATTGCGTCAGCAGATTTTATGACCAGAAATACCGTAAGACGTGTGGAGGTTGCAACACCGGTATACGATGCACATGCTAAGGACAAGATCCGCCATATCTTCGACACAATCATGACAGATGACGAGAAGGGCAAGGAGCTTTGCGCTGATGGTGAGTATATGGACAGAAAGATAAACAGCACACCGATAGATTCGCAGGAGCAGTTCTTTGAGGAAGCATACAAAAATGCCGATAAGAGTGCGGACAATCAGTAAAATGAGGCAATTGCATAAAGATATGGAATATATCTTAAGCTTATTGGAGGAAAGATAGTATAATGGGAAAAAAAGAAGCAAAGACAAATGCAATAAGAATACTGGAAACAATGAAGATTCCATATGAGGCACGCACATACGAGTGCGATGACTTTGTGGATGCAGCTCAGATAGCAGACAAGCTGGGTCTTGACCACGCAGGCATGTACAAGACTATCACGACAGTCGGCAAAAGCGGCGGATACTATGTGTTTGTGGTACCGATAGATGACGAAATTGATTTCAAAAAAGCCGCAAAGGCAGCAGGTGAGAAGTCCATAGAGATGCTGCATCTCAAGGATTTGACAAAGGTTACAGGCTATATAAGGGGCAGCTGTACATCAATCGGAATGAAAAAACAGTATCCTACATTTATCCATGAGGCAGCTAAGGAGCAGGACAAAATCACGGTCAGCGGAGGCAGGCTTGGGCTTCAGATTACGCTGTCACCGGATGATTTGTGCAGGGCGGCAAAGGCAGAGTATGCAGATATTATAAAATAATTAAAATGAGAGTTCTTTTTCCTAGGCTTTTACACGTCAGTGTGTTATAATAAAGAAAGCTGGCGATTGCTAAGACAGACGGTTTGGCGAATAAACCTACATTGCAATCGTAATAATAGAACTAAAGCAGAGGAATAATAGAGATGGAAAAAATTATTTTAACAGGAGACAGACCAACAGGAAGACTCCATATAGGACATTACGTGGGCTCACTTCGCAGAAGAGTTGAGCTTCAGAATTCAGGAGAGTATGACAAAATATTTATCATGATTGCCGATGCACAGGCACTCACAGACAATTTTGACAACCCTGAGAAAATCAGACAGAATATCATAGAGGTGGCACTTGATTACCTCTCAGCGGGACTCGACCCGGCCAAGTCTACACTGTTTGTGCAGTCACAGATACCGGAGCTTACTGAGCTTACATTTTTCTACTCAAATCTCGTTACAGTATCGAGACTTCAGAGAAACCCTACAGTAAAGAATGAGATTAAGTTAAGAAATTTCGAGGCAAGTATACCGGTTGGCTTTTTCAATTATCCAATCAGTCAGGCAGCAGATATCACTGCCTTCAAGGCTACAACTGTTCCGGTTGGAGAGGACCAGCTCCCAATGATAGAACAGACCAGGGAGATTGTCAGAAAGTTTAATTCTATCTATGATGAGGTGCTCGTTGAGCCGGATGTGCTTTTACCTGAGAATGAGGCATGCTGCAGACTTCCGGGTACAGACGGTGGACAGAAGATGAGCAAATCATTAGGCAACTGTATCTATCTGGCAGATACAGAGGCAGATGTAAAGAAGAAAATCATGAGCATGTATACAGATCCGACACATATCCAGATTTCAGATCCGGGACATGTGGAGGGCAATACAGTATTCACATATCTTGATGCTTTCTCTAAGCCGGGACATTTTGAGGAGTATCTGCCGGAGTATGCTAACCTTCAGGAGCTTAAGGACCACTATACAAGAGGCGGTCTTGGTGATGTGAAGATTAAGAAATTCCTCAACAACATCATGCAGGAGGAGCTTTCACCTATCCGCGCAAGAAGAGCAGAGTATGAGAAGGATATTCCGGCTGTATATGAGATACTAAGGAAGGGCAGCGAGACAGCAAGAGAGGCTGCAGCACAGACAATGGCAGAGGTTAAGCGCGCCATGAGGATAAATTACTTTGAGGATGCAGAGCTTATAAAGAGCCAGAGTCAGAAATACGCGGAGAAGTAATATCTTTTATTTCAAAGACAATACGTTAGTGATGTCAAAATATTTTGTGGAATTATGTGTGTCATAAAAGCCACGGGGAGGCACCATGGTCAAGTTTTACAGGACAGATGACAAATTAATACATGAGCTGGATACGCTGCAGGGAGGTACCTGGATACAGATGGTCAACCCTTCTGTAGCAGAGGGACAGATGGTAGCGGATGAACTGAATGTTGATATTGAGGACGTACTTGCAGCACTCGATGAGGAGGAGAGCTCCCGTATAGAACTGCAGGATGGGTATACGTTGATTCTTGTGGATATACCTTCGATAGAGACTAGGCATGACAAGGAGTCATATACCACAATCCCGCTTGGCATCATACTTACAGATGATGAGATAGTGACAGTCTGTACAGAGGATACACCGGTGCTTCAGGTATTTTTAAATAACCGTGTAAAGGAATTTTCCACCAAGAAAAAGATGCGCTTTGTATACCAGATTCTTTACAGGATATCTGTACTGTATCAGAATGATCTGCGCATCATAGACAAGATGCGTACTGAGATTGAGGAGAGAGTCGGTGAGGATACAGAGGAGGACGATTTGATCGCGCTTCACGAGCTGGAATCTACACTCGTATACTTTGCCACATCACTTCGTGCCAATGGAGTTGTGTTAGAGAGACTGACCAGATACAAGCGCCTTGAGCAGTATCCGGAGGACAAGGAGCTTCTCGGAGATGTAATTGTCGAAAATAAACAGGCTATTGAGATGACGGGAATTTACAGGGACATCATAAATGGTACCAGAGAGCTTATGAGTACGGTCATTGACAACAGACTTAACAATGTCATGAAGTCGCTCACAATCATCACACTTATCATGGCTATCCCGACGGTTATCTCAGGAATCTATGGTATGAATGTCAGCTCAAAGTGGGTGCCGCTAGCGACGACAGCACATGGATTTATGATTATAATAGGTGTTATCGTTGTCATATGTGTGCTGATACTGATTTTATTGAAAAAAAAGAGAATATTGTAATATATTGCGTATTCATTAAAAGGCCGCAGTATTTCATAGAAAATAATGAAATACTGCGGCTGATTTTATTTTAGAACTGATTAGCAGAAACTTTCAAAGCGTCCGCTTGCACCACAAGGCAGCACGAGTCCGTTTGAAGAAACCGGGAGACCAATTTCGCTTGCGGTTACCTTACCATCAAACTTTTTAAGTGCAGTGCTTATCATATAAGTGAGCACTGCAGGCTGCAAGCCAGTCGTATAGGAATTAATAAGGAAGAAAAGCGGCTTGTCGGTAAGGAGCTTTGCACAAAGCTGCACAAGCGGATATACGCTTTCCTCAATTTTCCAAATTTCACCCTTAGGACCTCTGCCGTATGACGGCGGATCCATTATGATGGCATCGTAATGATTGCCACGGCGGATTTCACGCTCAACAAACTTCACACAGTCATCCACAAGCCATCTGATAGGTGCGTCACCAAGACCGCTGCTTGCAGCGTTTTCCTTAGCCCATGTGACCATGCCCTTTGAAGCGTCCACATGTGTGACAGCGGCGCCAGCGGCAGCGGCAGCAAGAGTGGCACCTCCGGTGTATGCAAAGAGATTTAATACCTTTACATCACGACCGCTTTTTTTGGCATCATAAATCTTCTTTGAAAACCAGTCCCAATTGGCAGCCTGCTCAGGAAACAGACCGGTGTGCTTGAAGCTGAATGGTTTTAAGTGAAATGTGAGCTCTTTATTAATAGGAAGAGAGTAGTTTATGGTCCACTCCTGCGGCAGATCAAAAAACTCCCACTCACCGCCGCCTTTCTTGCTTCTGTGATAGTGACCGTTAAGCTTTTTCCAGTTCTTATTAGTCTTTGGAGTGTCCCAAATTACCTGAGGATCGGGACGCAGCAAAATATATTTAGACCAGCGCTCAAGCTTTTCACCGCATGAGCAGTCAATAACCTCGTAATCTTTCCATCTATCTGCTAACCACATATGTTTATATTCCTTTCTTATCTGCGTGTAAAAAATAAACTACACGTTGCTTGCATTTAATCGGGTTTCTTCTATAATAATATACGTGCAAAAGTGTAATTTTTCAATGGAATATTATCCGAAATAAAAAAATAAATTTTTTTTGAAAAAAGTATTGCAATTATTGTAAACGTCATGTATAATATCACTTGCTGTGGCATGATAGCTATGAAGTTTGAAGTTACTGTCCATGAGACAGAGAATTCGGCGGAGCGAATGTCAAGTTAGGAAACTGACGGCAAGTCACTGTACAGAACAGATATGGTCTACAAAATGTAGAAACAACGTGTGAAAGTCCACAGGACACACACGGAGATGTGTACAGTCACCGCTTGTCGTACTGAAGTTAAAAGTGCGAAAAGGAGGCGACTTTTTTTATGGCAAGTCAAGTAATGAGAATTACTCTCAAGGCGTATGATCACGAGTTAGTAGATTCAAGCGCAAAGAAAATCATCGAGACTGTAAAGAAGAATGGATCACAGGTGAGCGGACCGGTACCTCTTCCAACAAAGAAGGAAGTAGTTACAATTCTTAGAGCTACTCACAAGT
>OHMK01000899.1_pt1 | contig 10649 bp, 8 predicted proteins | sample 1569291 | NCBI WGS metagenome assembly OHMK01 (sample SAMEA3879517, study PRJEB24766) | human gut metagenome | biome: human-associated habitat; feature: feces | place: USA | collected 1985/1987 | reverse complement strand
TGGAAAGAGAAAATATTAGTTTCTATAGTGCATCGGCACTGGCGAGTATCTATTTCTTTTTATATGGAACGCCTTTTATATATCAGGGACAGGAAATTGGCATGACCAATGTTAAGTGGAAGAATATTAATGATATGGATGATATAAGGGCGAAAAGAACCTATGAGGAAGCGGTCGGACAGGGCAAGGATCCGGAGGAAGTACTTGCATATTTTTCAGAGTTAGGAAGAGATAATGCAAGAACGCCGATGCAGTGGGATGACTCGGAAAATGGAGGATTCACGTGTGGAAAGCCATGGATTAAATGCAATGATAATTATAGAACAATCAATGTACAGAGTGAGGTGAATGATCCGGATTCATTGTACAATTATTATAAGCGTTTGATTCAGTGTTACCATGACCATGCAGATATTGTGAGACAGGCGGAGTTTCGCCCGATGTACGAAGAATATCCGGGATTATTTGCATATGAAAGAGAAGTAAACGGCAAAGGTTTATTGGTGATCGTGAATTTTACAAATGAAAAGCTGATGTTTCAAAAAATTGATCAAAAATGTGAATTGTGCAATTATCATGAAACGGAGTCCGAATGGTTGCAACCATATGAGGCGAGAATATACAGCAAATAAAAAAATTCTATGTGTAAAAGAAAACATTTTGGCGTTAAATGAAATTGGACTGTCAGTCGATTAAACTTTTTATAAATACAGACCTCTCAGATACTGAAAAGTGTAATGGGAGGTCTTGTTTTTATTGTTTAAAATTCATTTTATGTAGCCATACAGCAACGAAATTGTCTGTTGCATTACATGAATGCTTGTGCTACAACACAGCTACGTAAGAAAAGTGAATATAAATCTTCAGGGCAGGGTCAGATTCCCTACTGGTGGTATAGCCCACGAGCCGCAAGGCATGATTCGGTGAAACTCCGAAGCCGACAGTACAGTCTGGATGAAAGAAGATACCAAGCGCAGAGCCCGCACGGTTCTGCGCTTGTGGAGGCTGCTCTGGGATGCGTTTGCATTCTGGAGCTTTCTTTTTTGCACAAGGGTCCCTTGTGTCTTTTCGGCTTGCCCTGAACGTTTTTGTTCAGGGCTTTTTCTTTTGGAGGCGACACGATGAACGACAAAGAGTATATGCGTCTGGCTTTGCAGCTTGCAAAAAAGGGTTGCGGATGGACGTCTCCCAACCCGATGGTGGGTGCCGTGGTCGTAAAAGAGGGCAGGATCATCGGACAGGGCTGGCACCAGAGATACGGTCAGGCTCATGCGGAGCGCAATGCGCTGGCATCCTGCACCGAAGATCCGCAGGGAGCGACCCTGTATGTGACATTGGAGCCGTGCTGCCATTACGGAAAGCAGCCGCCCTGCGTGGATGCGATTCTGGACGCGGGCATTCACCGGGTGGTCGTGGGTTCTGCTGACCCGAATCCGCTGGTGGCTGGAAAAGGAATTGCAATCCTGCGCGCACACGGCATAGATGTGACCGAAAATGTTCTGCAAGAGGAATGCGATGCGCTGAACAAGGTGTTCTTCCACTATATCACCACAAAACGCCCCTTCGTTTCCATGAAATACGCCATGACGATGGACGGAAAAATCGCCACATACACAGGCGCTTCCAAATGGATCACCGGGGAAATTGCCCGGAATCATGTTCAACGGCAGCGACACCGATTCCGCGGCATTATGGTGGGAGTCGGAACCATCCTAGCAGATGACCCGCTGCTGACCTGCCGGATAGAGGGTGGCCGTGATCCCGTCCGGATCATCTGTGATACACATTTGCGGACACCGCTGCAATCACAGGTGGTCATGACCGCCAAACAGGTTCCGACCATTCTTGCGACCTGCTGCGGCGACCCGGAGAAGCAGGCGGCATATCAACAGGCCGGGTGCCGGGTCCTTTGTCTGGAAGCGCATTGCGGTCATGTGAATCTTCTGCAACTGATGGAACAGCTGGGGCAGGAGCAGATCGACAGCATTCTGCTGGAAGGCGGCGGAACCTTGAACTGGTCTGCACTGGAAAGCGGCATCGTGCAGCAGGTACAGGCTTACATTGCCCCGAAGCTGTTCGGAGGAAGGGATGCCAAAGCACCCATTGAGGGTGCAGGTGTCCCGCTTCCGGATGCTGCATTCCGCCTGAAGAACAGCCGATTGGAACAGCTTGGCAAAGATTTCCTGATCGAAAGTGAGGTGGAGTACCCGTGTTTACCGGAATCGTGGAAGAAGTCGGAACAATAAAATCCATCAATCGGGGACAGCATTCTGCCGTACTGACTGTTCGTGCAAAAACGGTTCTGGAAGAAACCAGAATTGGTGACAGCATCGCCGTCAACGGCATCTGTCTGACCGTCAGGCAGCTCTTCCCGGATAGCTTTGCTGCGGATGTCATGCACGAGACCTTGAACCGCTCTGCACTTGCACAGCTCACCGTTGGAAGTGCTGTCAATCTGGAACGTGCCATGCCGGCCAACGGACGTTTTGGCGGACACATCGTAGCAGGCCATGTGGATGGCGTCGGACGCATTGCTAATATCCGAAAAGACGATACGGCTATCTGGTACACCATTCATGCAGATCCTGCGATCCTTCGCTATGTCGTTGAAAAAGGCTCTATCACAATAGACGGTATCAGCCTGACCGTGGCTGCGGTGGAACCTACGGGCTTTTCCGTGTCCACGATACCGCACACCGTCCGTCAGACGAACCTGAACCAACGGCACAAAGGGGATTTTGTCAATTTGGAAACCGATGTTGTTGGAAAATATATCGAGAGGCTGCTTCCATCAGAAACACCGAAGCAAAACACGCTCACAAAAGAAATGCTGCTGCGCTGCGGCTTTTAAGGAGAGTTTACGATGAACTTCAATACCATTCCCGAAGCTTTGCAAGACCTGAAGCAAGGAAAAATCATTCTGGTAACGGATGACCCCGACCGTGAAAACGAGGGGGACTTCATCTGTGCTGCCGAATTTGCCACCACCGAAAACATCAACTTTATGGCGACCCACGGCAAAGGTCTGATCTGTATGCCGATGTCCGAGGCTTTCGTCCAGAAGCTGCAATTTCCGCAGATGGTGCAGCATAACACCGACAACCATGAAACGGCATTTACGGTGTCCATCGACCACGTTTCTACTTCTACGGGCATTTCTGCCGCAGAGCGTTCCATTACGGCGATGGCTTGTGTGGACGATCACGCAAAAGCAGAAGATTTCCGCAGACCGGGACATATGTTCCCACTCGAGGCAAGACCAGGTGGCGTGATCGAGCGTCAGGGACACACCGAGGCAACAGTAGATCTGATGAAGATTGCAGGATTGAAACCAGTTGGCCTTTGCTGTGAGATCATGCGCGACGATGGTATGATGGCAAGACGCGATGACTTGGAGCAGTTTGCAAAGCAGCATGATCTGAAGATCTCTACTGTAGAGAAGCTGATCCAGTATCGTAAGGAGCATGAAGTATTTGTCGAGTGCGTGGCAAAGGCAAAGATGCCGACACGTTACGGCGAGTTCATGATTTACGGCTATGTAAATAAATTAAACGGCGAGCACCATGTCGCACTCGTAAAGGGTGACATCACCGATGGCGAACCAGTTCTTTGCCGTGTACATTCCGAGTGTCTGACCGGCGATGCACTTGGTTCTGCACGCTGCGACTGCGGACAGCAGTATGATGCAGCAATGAAGCAGATTGCCAAGGAGGGCAGAGGCGTGCTTCTCTACCTGCGTCAGGAAGGCCGTGGAATCGGACTTATCAACAAGATCCGCGCGTACCAGTTGCAGGATCAGGGACTTGACACGGTCGAGGCGAACTTGAAGCTCGGCTTCCCGGAGGATGCCCGTGACTACACGATCGGTACACAGATCCTTGTAGATCTCGGCGTACACAAGATGCGCCTGCTCACAAACAACCCACTCAAGGTATACGGCCTTTCCGGCTACAACCTTGAAATCGTCGAGCGTGTGCCAATCGAGATGGAGCCAAGCAAATACGATATGTTCTATTTAAAGACAAAGAAAGAAAAGATGGGACATATCCTCGATAACGTAGATTGATGACATTGATATATAAAAAACTAACAAGGATAAATTTCAGGAAAGACGGTATACCAAACACATAAAAGGTGGTGAATGCCGCCTCTCCGTACAAATATGAGAATGTTTATAGCCACATCCTAAAAGGAAAATGTGTATTGCGATGTTCTTCTATGTATGATTCCAATGCAGACCATTGGAACACGCCAGCACTTAACAAGCAGTGCCGCCATCGAAAAATGGTGGTGCTGCGAGTTTAGTGTCTGCTGCGTGTGGAAGTGAGCGAGAGTGCGTCTGCATGGAACATACATAGGAGAACATCGATAGAAAGAATGTAGAGATGTGGCATAAGAATAAAAATAAGGAGAGAAAGAAAATGAACAAATTAGAAGGAAAATTAGTCGCAGACGGCGCAAAAATCGGAATCGTAGCAGCAAGATTTAACGAATTTATCGTATCCAAATTAGTAGGTGGTGCGATGGATGGTCTGATCCGTCATGACGTGAAGGAAGAGGACGTCACAGTCGCATGGGTACCAGGCGCATTTGAAATCCCAGTTGTCGCAAAGAAGATGGCAAAGTCTGGAAAGTATGACGCGGTAATCTGTCTTGGCGCCGTTATCCGTGGAGCAACAAGCCACTATGATTACGTATGTAACGAAGTATCCAAGGGCGTAGCTTCCGTATCACTGGAGACAGAGATTCCGGTATTGTTCGGTGTCGTTACAACCGAGAACATCGAGCAGGCAATCGAGCGTGCAGGTACAAAGGCTGGAAACAAGGGATACGATTGTGCCCTTTCAGCTATTGAGATGATCAACCTCATGAAGCAGATCTAATTACCTGCGATACACCAGAAGTTTAGTTTTAAGTAAGGATAGACGAATATGAAAAAAGAACGTTGTATGTTGTTTTTTGATATTGATGGGACATTGATCACAACCGATGGCAGGCGGACATTTCCGGAGAGTGCGAAGCGTGCGCTGCGCGAGGCAAGGGAGCGAGGACACCTCGTCTACATCAACACCGGGCGCGTCATGGAAAATGTGGATGATTTCATCCGCGAAGTCGGTTTTGATGGATATGTCTGCGGTTGCGGAACATATATTGTGTCTGAGGGAGAAGTGATGCTGCATCACCGTATCCCGCAGGAACGCTGCCGCGAGATCGCGTATAAGTGCCGGGAATGTCACATGATGGCAATCTTTGAACACACGGATCATACCGGTTATGATAGCGCACTGGCTGGCGAGGACGCCGGGTATCAGGAGATTCTGCACTATTTCAAATCCATGGGGCGCCATATGATTGATAACATTGAAGATCCGGAATTTTGCTTTGACAAGTTTGCCTGCTGGTATGAGGAAGGCAACCCGAAGCTGCAGGAATTTATTGATTATATGTCTGAAGATTTTACCTGTATTCAGCGTGAGGGCAATTTCTTAGAGGTTGTGCCACACGGATTTTCCAAGGCGACTGGTATCCGGTTTTTGATGGAGAAATATGATATTCCGCTTGAACGCATTTATGCGTTTGGGGATAGCAATAACGACCTCGATATGTTACGATATGTACAAAACAGTATTGCGATGGGCGTCTGCACAGAGGAAGTGGCTGAGGCTGCTTCGTACCGTACGGATACGGTAGAACAGGACGGCATCGAGAAAGCCATGCGGCATTTTGGGATGATAGAGTAAGCCATGAATGAACGACGTTTTCGACAACTGAATATATTGACGATCATTGCCGTAGCGGTCGGGATAGGGATGATGCTCTTTTTTGCATTTGTCGTATCGGACGGTGGCAATCAGAAGATTTCCTTCCGCACGCCAAAGAAGCTTGATGATACATGGGTGTTGTACCGGCAGGGCGAATCGGATGAACAGATCATAGATCTGCCGACGAAGCTCAAGGCGAAAAAAGGCGAGATCATCACGATCACACATCAGATGCCGGAGGATGCCGGCGAGGACAGCGCGATCTGTTTTTACACAGAGTTTCAGAACGTGATCGTTTCCATCGGTGATCGTCGTGTCTATGAAAGCGGTGTGCTGGCAGATAACAAGATGACGAAAAATGCTGTGCCCGGATATCACGTGGTAGATATTGACGCGAGAGCCGGGGAGACAGTAACGATCCAGCTTGCCTCGGCATATGGCAGATACAGTGGCAGAATACCGGGGATTTATTATAGTTCGCGTGGAGATATTGTATCGTGGCTCATACGGAGAAATGGTATTCCGTTTGTTGTGTCACTGATGATCTTAGTGCTTACGATCCTGCTTGGCGTGTCACTGTTATTTATGACAAATGAAAACATCAACAAGCAGAAGGCAGCGTATGGATTTGGGTTTATTGTCTTTGCGGCAGCTTGGATTTTCTTTGGAAATGCGATGATGCAGCTGCTGACGAAGAATCAGTTCGCAACGTACATGGCGAGCCAGATTTTCCTGCTTTTGATGCCGCTGTTATATTTTATGTATTTGCGAAGCTTCGCGATGAAGCGGCGCTATGCGAAGATCTTTGAGATTTTGATTTATGTTTATGCGGTGAATTTCCTGACTGGAATCGTATTTCAGTTAGTGGGTGTCTGCGATTTTGCAAGCTATATGTTCTTCACGAAGATTCTGATCATGGTTGGCTTGCTGTTGCTATGTCTGATTATGTATTTAGCGGCAGACACATATGCAGATAAGAGCATTTACAGCAATTTTTGGGCGAATGTGATACTGACCGGATCGTGTCTGGTGGAATTCATCCTGCATTTCTTCCGGTTTTACAAGAGTTATCAGGGCGTTGTCCTGCAGATCGGATTGTTTGTATTTGCGGTGCTGTTGATGATTTCTATCGAGAAAACGGTGATTCAGGAAATGAATGCGGAGCGTGATGCAGCGCTGAGCAGTGTCGGACATGAGAAGTCGCAGGCGGTGCGCACGATCAATACCGCACTGATTTATCGGGCGTTAAATACTGCGATTACAGATTTGAAGACACATGATCAGTCGAACAGCCGCCTGATTTACGATACATCGATGTTTATGCAGCACAATATGGATGCAGTTTATAAGCAGGGGCTTGTTTCTTTCGATATAGAGCTTTCGTATATCCGGGCATATCTCGGCATGCAGAAACGGATTCATCCGGGACTTGAGGTGCTTGTGGAAGACAAGGTGACAGAGTTCAAGGTACCATACAATACGATTGAACCGCTTGTGGAAAATGCAGTCGAGGCGGCTGTGGAAACGAAGCAGGATGGAAAGGTTGTTGTGCGAAGCTATGAGCGGCTGGACTGTTTCGCAATTCAGATTGTTGACAATGGAAATGGTGTTTCACCAGTAAAGAAATTCCGGGCAAAGCAGGATTTCCGGGGACTGCAAAAGCAGTTGAAATCGTCGGTGGGTGCTTTGATTGAAGTGCGCACAAAACCGGATAAGGGTACGATATTGACTGTGAAGATCCCAAAACAGGGATATGTAATAAAGGAGTAAGAAGATGACATTTTCGGAACAGATCGTGTATGGCTGGTTTAAGCCATCCAAATATAAAGATATGATAGAGTTACCGCGCAGGCGATTTGTTGCGTATGTGATCGTTATGATGCTTGTCTTGTCGATTGTCAGCTACGTCGTTCCGACGGCTTCGATCATCTTTGGATTTGGCGGATTTGAGAAGCTTTTCACACAGAGTCTTGGAGAAGTAAATTATACGGACGATACGCTTTCGGTGTCCAATAATTTTGATATGCATATCAACGCCGCGAATTTCTTAGTGGATACGTCACAGGAGACGGTGCAGAACGAAAGCCTCAAAAAACAGGGCATGTTTCTTGCGGTTGGAAGCAAGACCGTGCGGATCAGCATGGTACTAGGTTCCAAGGTGACAGATTACGGGGTATATTATCTGTCTGATTATTTGCAGGATGGGTTTAACAATGACAGTCTTGTTGCGATGATTCCGTCGATCTACGCGGTACTTTTCGTGACACTGCTTGGAACGATGCTCAGTTATTTTGTAAAATACGCAGTGGTTGCGCTGCTCTTTTCTATCCTTGTGAACAGCATGAATCATCAGTTTCATTTGAACTTACAATTCGGACAGGTGTTTGCGCTTTGTTTCTATGGACAGTCGTTTGCAATGATCCTGTCGAATTTCAATCAGGCAATCGGTCTTTTGCCAACGCTGCTTGTATCGATCGTTGGAATTTTCGTGACTGTTCATATGATTACCGTGAGTGTTGCGCTTATGAAAAACGAGCGGGAATTGTAGCAGAAAAGGATTTCAGTTTGTAAATCAAAATTTGATATAACATACACTTATAGTCGGATATAAAAACCTTGTATTTTTCAGAATTGCCTTATAGCTATATAATAGGGGCATGAAAGAAATTGATCGAGGTGAGAACGATGAGACAGATTTTATGTTATGGAGATTCGAATACATATGGATTAGTACCGAAGGAAAACGCACGGTATCCATGGGGGATCCGTTGGACAAGCCGGTTGAATGAGAAGCTTGGACTTCTGCAGTACCGTGTGATTGAGGAAGGGCTGTGCGGACGGACGACCATCTTCGATGATCCGTTCCGAGACCATCGAAATGGCGCAAAATTTGTCAATGCAGTGTTGGAGACACACGGGGCATCGGATCTTATCATCCTGATGCTTGGAACCAATGATTGCAAGACCGCATATAAGACGACACCACAGTTGATTGGAAAGGGTGTGGAGACGGTGATTGCGAAGATCCGAAGCTTTGCTCCGGATAGCAAGATCCTGCTTGTGTCACCGATCCATCTGGGCGAGAAGGTCTGGGAGAAATCCTATGATCCGGAGTTTTCCAGAGAGTCGGTCGATGTATCGAAGGGGCTTGCCGATGTCTATGCGGAGATCGCGAGAAATGAACATCTGTATTTCTTAGATGCATCCGATGTGGCTGCACCGAGTGACACCGATCAGGAGCATCTGAATGAGGAAGGGCACGCGAAGCTCGCGGAAGCAATCTACGAGAAGGTGGATGATATATTCGCGGAGGCTGCGTAGATTTCTTCGCAGAATAATATAATTTAGTACGAATATAAGAAGCCGGTAAGAGACTATTTCATATAGTTTCTTACCGGCTTCTGTGTTAACTACAGATACCCATATTTCTTCCGCTGTGAGAACACGAAGAAGAGCGTCATGCACAAGGTGATTGCTTCCGCTACAATGATCGCGCCCCAGATACCGTCTAATCCGAGGATTAGTGGCAGCAGCATGACGGCGGATAACTGGAACACAAGTGTCCGCAGGAATGAAATCAACGCAGAAATCAAGCCATTGTTTAACGCCGTGAAGAAGGACGAACCATAAATGTTAAATCCGTTGATCAGGTAGGTAAACGAATAGATCAGGAATCCGTGTTTGGTTAGTGCAAACAGTTCTGTATCATATCCAACGAAGATTTTCGTCAGAGGTCCTGCAATCGCATGTGCCAGCAGGACAAGCAGGATACCCCAGATGGCAATCAGACTGGTACTTTTTTTGAACATATTCTTAAGCTCATCCCGGTTCCCGGCACCGTAGTGGTAGCTGACAATCGGTGCACTGCCGACCGAATATCCAAGGAAGATCGATATGAATATGAAGTTTACATACATGATCGCGCCGTAGGCAGCCACACCATTTTCGCCTGCGTATTTCATAAGCTGCAGGTTGTAGAGCGAGTTCACGAGAGAGGAAGAGAGGTTTGTCATAAGCTCCGAAGAACCGTTTGTACATGTCTTCAATAACACCGCTCCGTCAAATTTTGTCTTTCCAAGTTTCAGCAGACTGGAATTCTTCCGTGCAAAATAGAAGATCGGGAAGAATCCACCGATGCATTCTCCGGTTACCGTCGCAATCGCAGCGCCCGGCAATCCCCATCCCAAGACTGCGATAAACAGATAATCTAACACCATATTTGTCACACCAGCGATGATGATAACGCCAAGTCCCAGCTTCGGTTTCTCTGCGGTAACGAAGAAGCTCTGGAATACGTTTTGCAGCATAAAGGCTGGCATGGAGATAAAACAGATTCTTCCATATAGCACGCAATTATCCAGCAGTGCGCCTTCTGCACCAAGCAAGGATGCAACCGGACGGACTAACAGCATTCCGCAGAGACTGAAGATGACACCGCCGATGAAAGTCACATAGACAAGCAGCGAGAAATATTCGTTTGCTTTCTTGTGTTCGCCTTCGCCGAGTGTCTTTGCCACGATCGCGCTACCACCGGTACCGACCATGAAGCCGAGTGCGGACACACCCATCATGAGAGGCATAACCAGATTGACTGCAGCGAATGCTGTCTTGCCGACATAGTTCGATACGAACAGCCCATCGACGATACCGTAGATGGAAGTGAAGATCATCATGATGATGGACGGCAGGACGAAGCGCAGCAGCTTCTTATAAGTAAAATGTTCGGATAATTGTATCTTCATGTTGTAATTCCTCCAATTTTGTTATAGCTTCTGGATTCCTTCGCGCAGGGCTGCGAGATACTGTGCGTGGAAATGCAGAATCGTTTTGTATTCTTTTTCTGTCAGTTTTGGGAATGCTTCGTTCTCAATCTCTACCATCGGGAAG
>OHMK01000888.1_pt1 | contig 10771 bp, 8 predicted proteins | sample 1569291 | NCBI WGS metagenome assembly OHMK01 (sample SAMEA3879517, study PRJEB24766) | human gut metagenome | biome: human-associated habitat; feature: feces | place: USA | collected 1985/1987 | reverse complement strand
ACCTTATCGATTGATCGCATAAAAACACCCCTCTCCATCCGTGCATCAGCACAGCGGAGAGGGGTATTTTTATGCGTTCTCTTTTTTCAGAACTCTGGTCACCATGAACACACAGTAGAGCAGTGCCAGACCCCAGGCAATGGGGTTGGCAATGCAGATGCCGAAGTAGCCCAGACTATGAACGGCCAGCCAGCCGCAGAGCGCGCGGCCGATGAGCTCGCCCACACCGGAGATAACGGCCTGCACACTGTATCCCAGACCCTGCAGGGTGTTGCGGAAGACCATCAGCAGGCCGTTGATGCAGAACAGCACGCTGATCACGGTCAGGTATTCCACAGCACCGGAAGTCACGGCAGGGTCGGCATCGCCCAGAACAAGGCCCACGGCCCAGCCCTTGACGAAGAAGAGCACCACCCAGGCAGCCGCGCAGTAGCACAGCTGGAGGATGCAGCCATCCCGGATGCCCTGCCTGACGCGGTCAGTGCGGTGGGCACCGTGGTTCTGGCCGACATAAGTTGCCATAGCCGTGCCCACGCTTGCCATGGGCACGGTGAACATCTGGCGAATCTTCTCACCGGCGGTCTGGGCGGCCACGGCGGTGCTGCCCAGCAGGTTGATGGCATCCTGCATGATGAAGGCACCGATGGCAGAAACGGAATACTCAAAGCCCATCGGAAGGCCGATATAGGCCAGCCGCCCGCAGTGCCCCGCCGAGAGGACACAGTTTTCCCGGGTGAAATGGATGCCCTCCACCCGGGTGAAGAACCACCAGGTGCAAAGCAGGCCGCTGAACAGCTGGCTGACAACGGTGGCGATGGCTGCGCCCTCCACGCCCATACCCAGCGGTACGATGAACAGCCAGTCCAGCCCGATGTTCAGGAAACTGGAGATTAGCAGGAAATAGAATGGGTGCTGGGAATCGCCCAGACTGTGCAGGACGGTGGAGGTGTAGTTGAACAGCACCGTGGCCGGAATGCCGAGGAAGATGATGCGGATGTAGGCCACCGCGTCCGGGAACAGCTCGGCCGGGGTGTGGATGAGCTGCAGCAGCGGGGCAGCAGTGAGGGTGGTGACGATGGTGAACACCACGCTCAAGGCCACGCAGAGGACCGCGCCGTTGAACAGATACTTGTGCATATCCTCGCTGTCCCTTGCACCAAAGCTCTGGGCCACCGGGATGCCAAAGCCCGTGCAGGAACCCAGCACAAAGCCTAAAATGAGAAAATTCAGAGAGTAGGTGGTGCCCACCGCGCCCAGTGCATCGGTGCCCAGACAGCGCCCCACAATGACGGTGTCCACAAAGCTGTACAGCTGCTGGAACAGGGTGCCCAGCACCAGCGGCAGGGCAAATTTCAGGATCTGGGGCAGCGGCCTGCCCACCGTGAGGTCGGTGGTGCCGGAACCCTTTTTGATTTTTTCCATAAGTTTTACATGCTCCCTCCGGGTTTGATCTGCCACTAAGGATATCATGGCATCCGCTCCCGGTGTTAGCATTATTTTATGGAAAACCCGGATAAATTCTGCTTTTTCTCACCAAAGGGGCAGGGAACTGACTTCATCCCGGAGCTCCAGTGCCTGGGTGTGAGTCAGCTTTTTGGCGTGCTCCATCCGCTCCACCACCACGAGTGCGCGCCTGCGTGCCAGCTCCCCGTTGGCGGCGTAGACCGAAGGCGCATTGGGCAGGCCGGCCAGCACCACACACTCGGCGCGGGTCAGCTCCCGGGTGGGCTTGCCAAAGTAGCCCTGCGCAGCCTGCGCCACGCCGGACCACTGGTTGCCGAAGTAGCAGCTGCCTGCGTACATCTCAAAGATCTGCTGTTTGGAGTAGTAATCCTCGATGTCCCTGGCGGCAAACATTTCCGCTGCCTTGCGGGCCATCTGCTTTTCCTGGGTGAACAGCTCGTTCTTGGCCAGCTGCTGGGTCAGGGTGCTGCCGCCCTCGGCCAGAGAGCGGGTGCGCAGGTCGGCCCAGAGCGCCCGGACAATGGCCGCCGGGTCGATGCCGTGGTGCCGTTCAAACCGGCTGTCCTCCACGGAAATGACCGCGTCGATATAGGTCTGGGGCAGCTGGTCACAGCTGGCAAAGCCGGGCCGGGAGCTGATCTCATCATAGAGGCCGGCAATGGGCTTTTGCGCCGCTGTGGCGCGGTAGAGCCGCCAGCCCTGCACGCCCAGTGTTCCGCCAATGACCACCAATACAAACAGCGCCGCCAGCAGCAGGCAGCTGAGCAGCCGCTTTACAAAACGTTTCAGCATCTTCACGTTCCCCTTCGGTTTTGATTCAACGTTATCCTACCCGATTTGACGACAGAATGCAAGTTACATTTTTGTGAATACGGCTGCACAAGAAAAAAGCGCCCTGCCGGGGCAAACCGGCAGAGCGCTTTTACGAGTTATGGAAAGGGAATGCAGAGGCGCTGCTTACAGAGCGAAGTAACGCTTTGCGTTGTCGAAGCAGATGCCCTTGACGATCTTCTCCAGAGCCTTCTCGTCGTTGGGATACTCGCCATCCTCGACCCACTGGCCGATCAGGTTGCACAGGATGCGGCGGAAGTAGTCGTGGCGGGTGTAGCTCAGGAAGCTGCGGCTGTCGGTCAGCATACCAACAAAGTTGCCCAGCAGGCCCAGGTTTGCCAGGCTCTTCATCTGGTTCTCCATGCCGATCTTCTGGTCGTTGAACCACCAGCCGGAGCCGTGCTGGATCTTGCCGGGGATCTCATCATTCTGGAAGCAGCCCAGAATGGTGCCGATCTGCTCGTTGTCAGCGGGGTTCAGGCTGTAGATGATGACCTTGGGGCACTCATCGGTGTCGTTCAGGGCGCTCAGCAGAGCAGCGATCTCGCCGCCGCACTTGGCAGTGTTGATCATGTCGAAACCGGTATCGGGTCCCAGCAGGGCGTTCATCTTACGGTTGACACCGCGCAGGCAGTTGTAGTGCAGCTGCATGGCGATGTTCAGGCGGTGATACTGCTTGCCCAGGTGGATCAGGATGTAGGTCTGGTACTTCTCAGCCTCTTCAGCGGTCACAGCCTCACCGGCCATAGCCTTCTGGTAGATGGCGTTGACCTCTTCCTTGGTGGCCTCACGGTAGGGGATGTAGTCCAGGCCGTGGTCGGAAGCGCGGCAGCCCATCTCGGCAAAGAACTCGATGCGCTTGGTCAGGGCATCGGTCACGCAGTCGATGCAGGCCAGCTTTTCCTTGCCCACAACAGCGGCCAGCTTGCCCATGTACTCAGCAAAGCCGGGCTTGTTGATGTTGAGGGCCTTGTCGGGGCGGAAGGAAGGAGCCACGGTGAACTTGATGGTGGGATCTTCCTTGATCTTCTTGTGCCAGTACAGATCATCGATGGGGTCATCGGTGGTGCCGATGAAAGCAACGTTGGACTGCTCGATCAGGCCGCGGACGGTCAGCTTGGGATCGTGCTGCAGCTTGTCGTTGCACAGGTTCCAGACTTCCTCTGCGGTGTCGCCGTTCAGGACGCCCTCGTAGCCGAAGAAGTGGTGCAGCTCCAGATTGGTCCAGTGGTACATCGGGTTGCCGATGGCCATGGGCAGAGCCTCAGCGAACTTCTGGAAGCGCTCGCGATCGGGCTTGTCGCCGGTGATGTACTCTTCGGGCACGCCGTTGGAGCGCATCACGCGCCACTTGTAGTGGTCGCCGAAGTAGCTGCCGTCCGGGTTGCGGCCGCCCAGCCAGACCTGAGCGATGTTGTCGAAGCGGCGGTTCTCGTAGATCTCACGGGGAGGAATGTGGCAGTGGTAATCGCAGATGGGCATATCCGCAGCGTAAGCGTGGTACAGGTGCTGTGCGGTGGGCGACTGGAGCATGAACTCCTTATCCATAAATGCTTTCATGGTCAGAACTCCTTTTTTCAATGGTCATGACAGTTTGAAACATTCTTATAGTAGGGGATCGGCCGGTTCCGTGCAAACAGGCCATTCCTACTTTTAGTATACCGGAAAATGCCGATGTATACAACTGAAAAACTGCCCAAAAATCTCGTGCGGACTTGTACAATTCGCTGGTTTTTATAAAAACGACCCCTTTTCCGGCAAAAAACTGTTGAGAAGCACTTGACTTATTTGTATACAACAGCATAAAATAGAGGCAGAGAAGGGCGCGGCTCAGGCTGCCCCCGTGAAAGGCAAAGCAATCTGATAAAAGGAGACACTCAAATGGAAACTTTGAATTACAAGGTCCTGGAAAGCACCGGCTACAACGGTTATATCCTCAAGGACGCACCCGTCAAGGTGATGCAGTTCGGCGAGGGCAACTTCCTGCGCGCATTCGTGGATTACTTCTTTGATATTGCCAACGAGAAGGCTGGCTACAACGGCAAGGTCAAGCTCGTCCAGCCCATCGCAAACTTCCCCCAGATGGCTGACTGGATCAACGAGCAGGAGGGTCTGTACACCCTGTACCTGCGCGGCAGCGAGAAGGGCCAGAAGGTCGATGCAAAGCGCGTCATCTCCTGTGTGCATGACTGCGTCTGCCCCTACTCCGAGGGCAAGTGGGACGAAGTGCTGGCTCTGGCCCGCTCTGAGGACCTGGAGATCGTCGTCTCCAACACCACTGAGGCCGGCATCGCCTACACGCAGGGCGACAGCCAGTTTGACCAGGTGCCTCCCAACAGCTTCCCCGCAAAGCTGACCCGCGTGCTGTACGAGCGCTACAAGGCATTCAACGGCGCTGCGGATAAGGGTCTGGTCATCCTGAGCTGCGAGCTGATCGACAACAACGGCAAAGAGCTGAAGAAGTGCTGCAACAACTACGCAAAGGACTGGAACCTCGACGCTGCCTTCATCGACTGGATGAACAACGCCAACACCTTCTGCTCCACTCTGGTGGACCGCATCGTTCCGGGCCGCATCCGCGACCCCAAGGAGCTGGCTGCTATGGAAGAGGCCAACGGCTACCACGATCAGGTGCTGGATGTCGGCGAAGTCTTCGGCGTCTGGGTCATCGAAGGCCCCGATGGTCTGGAGGACAAGCTGCCGTTCAAGAAGGCCGGTGTCAACGTCATGGTCGTCCCCGATGTCACCCCCTACAAGAAGCGCAAGGTCCGCATCCTGAACGGTGCTCACACCGGTTTCGTTCTGGGCGCATATCTGGCCGGCTTCGACATCGTGCGTGACTGCATGCACAACGACACCATCCGCGGCTTCATGAACAAGATGCTGCACGAGGAGATCATCCCCACCCTGCCGCTGGACAAGAAGGATCTGGAGGACTTCGCATCCGCTGTGGAGGATCGCTTCAACAACCCCTTCGTCAACCACGAGCTGATGAGCATCTCCCTGAACTCCACCTCCAAGTGGAAGGCTCGCAACATGCCTTCCTTCCTCGCTTACATCGAGGAGCAGAAGAAGCTGCCCCAGTGCCTGACCATGTCGCTGGCCGCTTACATCGCCTTCTACTCCAACGATATTCAGGAGCGCACCGCCGACGGCCTGATCTGCAAGCGCCCGGCCGGCAACACCTATAAGATCCAGGATGACGCATGGGCTCTGGACTTCTACTATGCACACAAGGACGACACCGCTGCTCAGCTGGTGAACGCCGTTCTGACCAACACCCAGATGTGGGATCAGGATCTGACCAAGATCGAGGGCCTGGAGGCCGCTGTTCTGGCTGATCTGGAGCTGATCCGCACCCAGGGTGCCGAGGCTGCCTACAAGAGCTGCCTGTAAGCTGGAATATCACCTGCACAACAAGGGGCTGCTGCTTTGGGCAGCGGCCTCCTTGTGCTTTGTAAATGTCATTAAGGAGAATAACTATGCCGCAGGCGATTCATATCAGCCCCATTGACAACGTGGTAGTTGCACTGCACCCCATTGCCAAGGGCACTCTGGTGGAGGTGGACGGCCTTGCCGTGACCGCGCTGGAGGATATCCCTCAGGGCCACAAGATGGCAGTAAAGCCCATCAAGAACGGTGAAAATGTCATCAAGTACGGTTTCCCCATCGGCCACGCGACCGCCGATGCCGAGCCGGGCACCTGGATGCACACCCACAATGTCCATACCAACCTGTCCGGTGAGGTGGAGTACAGCTATCACCCCGCCCCCGACCTGGCCCCCCTGCCCAAGGTGGAGCCTGAGACCTTTATGGGCTTCCGCCGCAAGGATGGCCGTGCCGCCATCCGCAACGAGATCTGGATCATTCCCACGGTCGGCTGTGTCAACGACATCGCCAAGAAGATGGTGGCTGACAATCAGGACCTCGTCACCGGCACCATCGAGGGCCTCTACACCTTCACCCACCCCTTCGGCTGCAGCCAGACCGGTCATGACCATGCGCAGACCCGCAAGCTGCTGGCCGCTCTGGTCCGCCACCCCAATGCCGCTGCCGTTCTGGTGCTGCATCTGGGCTGCGAGAACCTGCAGCACGACCAGTTCGTGGAAGAGCTGGGCGAGTATGACCACGACCGGGTCAAGTTCCTGACCTGTCAGGATGTGGACGACGAGTTCACTGCCGCCCGTGAGATCCTGAAGGAGCTGGCTGCTTACGCCGGTCAGTTCAAGCGTGAGCCTATCCCTGTGAGCGAGCTGGTGGTCGGCATGAAGTGCGGCGGCTCGGACGGCCTGTCCGGCATCACCGCCAACCCCACCATCGGCCGATTCTCCGACATGATGGGACAGCGTGGCGGCTCTACCGTGCTGACCGAGGTGCCCGAGATGTTCGGTGCCGAGGGCTTCCTGATGGACCGCTGCATCAACAAGGAGGTATTCGTCAAGGCCGAGCACATGATCAACGGCTTCAAGGAATACTTCATCAGCCACAACGAGGTGGTTTACGACAACCCCTCTCCGGGCAACAAGCAGGGCGGCATCACCACGCTGGAGGACAAGAGCTGCGGCTGCGTCCAGAAGGGCGGCACCGCCCCCATCATGGACGTCATCGGCTACGGCGACCCCGTGGTGACCAAGGGCCTGAATATGCTCTACGGCCCCGGCAATGACCTCGTGTCCGCCACTGCCATGACCGCCGCAGGCGCACACCTCATCCTCTTTTCCACTGGCCGCGGCACGCCGTTCTCCGCTCCGGCTCCCACCCTGAAGATCTCTACCAACACCCCGCTGGCAGAGAAGAAGTCGGGCTGGATTGACTTCAACACCGGCGTCATCGCAGACGGCGAAAAGACCATCGACGAGGCCGCAAAGGACCTGCTGGATCTGGTCATCCGCGTTGCCAGCGGTGAGCAGACCAAGGCCGAGAAGCACGGCTTCCGCGAGATCTCCATCTTCAAGGACGGCGTCGTGCTCTAACTGCGATTCGCGTATTTTTAATACGTTGGCAACAGCCGCGAATCGCGTGTCACAAAACAGCCGCCTTTGAAAGGGTCTGGAGTGTATCTTTGTGACCAAAATAAAGGCTGCTGTACGCACTTTTTGCGATACGGCGGCCTTTTTGTGCATTGCGAAAGGAGAATTTTATGAGAATAGGGACCAATGGAGCAATGTTTTTTGCACTGCTTGTTTATGCGGCGATCATCTGGATCGCGGTCCGCATCATCAAATACTTCATCCGCTACGGCATTGATTACTATTTTGAAAAACTGGTGGAATACCAGAAAAACCAGAAACATACGGAGGACTGAAATTTATGAACCAGATCACCACCCAGTACGTCACCGAGGGCGGCGCATGCTTTGAGCAGTATGTCATCACCGACCCCGTGGCAAAAACTGCCCTGACCATCACCCCCGAGCGTGGCGGCATGGTCACCGGCTTTACCCTGGACGGCGACGAGTACATCTGGACCCGCCGCCCCAACTTCTCCGAGTGCAACCGCCCCCGCTTCGGTGTGCCGGTGCTCTTCCCCAGCTGCGGCAACCCCGACGGCGGCGTCCACAACTTTGACGGCAAGGCTTACCCCATGGAGACCCACGGCTTCGCGGACCTGTGCGCATGGGACGTGGAGAGCGTCGGCCCCGACGGCGTGACGCTGGCTCTGGAATCCACCCCGCTGACCAAGTTCCTTTACCCGTTCGACTTCACCCTGCTGGTGAACTACAACCTCGAGGGCAACAAGGCCGCCATCAGCCTGACCGTCATCAACGAGAGCGACAAGCCGATGCCCTTCAGCTTCGGCTACCACCCCTACTTCACCGCTTCCGCGCTGGAGAATGTGGGTTTTGACATCAAGTGCGCCACCTGCTCCGAGAACGCCAAGGGCGAGCAGCCCGCCGCCCCGGAAAAGATCACCCTGACCCGCAAGGAGGGCGCGGACAACTCCATCCGCCTGATGACCGGCGTGGAGTTCCCCATGACCTTCACCGACAAGGGCAACGGCCACAAGGTGACCGTGGACGCCGACGAGACCTTTGGCAACGGCGTGCTGTGGCAGCAGGATGCCGAGAACTTCGTCTGCATGGAGCCCTGGAACGGCTGGGCCAACAGCGTGAACGAAGAGGGCAAGCACGAGGTGCTGGAGCCCGATGAGGCTATGACCAGCGAGTGGACCATCACCATTGAGAAGGTCTAAGACCCCGCTGCAAAACCTTTGATACGCAAAAAACTCCCCTGCATTCCGGTAAAATGGAGTGCAGGGGAGTTTTTATGTTACAGGCTCAGGCCTGCGTTTTTTACTGCTCCGGAGCGGTGAAGCTGATGGGGGTAGCACCTGCAGCAGCATCAACGCTCAGCAGGGAGATGGGAGCAACCTCATAGCTCAGGGTGTCGAAGCTCTGGGTGTCGCCACCCTCGGTGGTGAACTCCAGGACATACTCAGCGCTCTTGTCAGCGTCCTCGGGCAGGGTCAGCACAACGCTGTCGCCGTCAGCCAGGCCGTCAGCAGCCAGGTTCTCGCCCTTGTCCTCAGAGCCGGCAACGTACAGGTACAGCTCGGTGACGTTCTCGCCGGTGGTGTTGTAGACAGTGTACTCGGCGGGCTCGACCTCGGCCTCGCTGGAAGCTGCCTCAGAGCTTGCAGCCTCAGAGGAAGCGGCAGCGGAAGAAGCAACAGAAGAAGCAGCGGAAGAAGCGGTGGTGGAAGAAGCAGAACCGCCGCAAGCGGTCATACCAACAGCCAGTGCCAGAGCAGCGGCAACAACAGCAACATTCTTGAGTTTCATTGTGTAATCTCTCCTTGTTTGTGACGAAAATCTTTTCTCGTGGGCAGCTCTCGTGAAAAGTTGCCCACAAGCAACTATTATACACATTTCGACCGGAAAAGCAAGGAGTAATACTTTACAAAAGTATGAAAAGTAAAATGATTTTTGTTTTTGATGCAACAATAGACCATAATAAAATGTGAAATGTTAAAATAATATATTGACAATATACAAATCCTCTGTATACTCAAGCTAAAGTGGAAGAAATTGGAGGGGTATTCTATGAAAAAGCTACTCGGAACGTTGCTGGCTGTGTTCATGGGTTTATTGCTTCTCTGCTCCTGTACAACGAAAACAAGTAATTCGGCATCGTCTCTGCCGGACAGCCGGGACGAAATGGCCTTAGCTGGTGTCGATGCAAGATACAGTGCAATCTCTTCACAGACCGTCGAGCATGGCGAAGATTATGTCATCCAGTGGGAAGACCCTGCTATGGAAGCCCACGTCCGCTTTGTTCTGGATAAACCGGAAGGTGATATCCTGCACAGCGATGTGTGGAACATTCAAGTGATTGTCTTGCGGGCAAGCAACGCAGATGGCTTTGATGTAGCATTGGAACAGCCTACCAGCGGGGATACATTCACCTTTGAGATGGTGGAGACGAACCCGGAAGTACGGCATTTGTACAATGGGACCGCCTTTCAGAACCTGTCCGCACTGAACGACCTGAAGCATTTCGACAGCTTACAGTATTTTTCGTACAGCGCTTCGCAGCCGTATGATGAGCTGACCGACCTTTCCGGTCTGAGCGCCTGTAAGGGTTTGAAGATGTTGTCGATTGGCAATGCAAGACCGGAGACGCTTGCGCCGCTGGAAGAGTTACAGGCATTGCAGACGCTGACTCTGAGCAACTGCGGCACATTGGATCTCACGCCGCTGGTAAAGCTTCCGGCCTTGACTTCGGTGAGTCTGTCCGTGGATACGCTTGATTCGCTGGAACCGCTGGCGCAGATGGATCAGCTGTCTTATCTGGGACTGACAGGCGGAACGACTTACCCCAGTTTGGAGCCGTTGGTGCAGACGAACGTCCGCTATCTGAATCTGGGAGTCGGTCTGGATGATAGCAAGAGGTATGAGGAGTTGGACTATACCCCGCTGACCGAGATGAAAAGTTTGGTCTGGCTGGATTTGACACATCATACACGGGTGGATGAGGCGCTCTGCGGTGCCATTCTGGACAGCAACAAGGAGCTGAAGTATCTGGACATCTCGTACACAGAAGCCGCGAAGTCCGGCGCAAAACCTAAAGTTGAATATCTGATGGATAAAACCTAAACCACAAAAACAGCCCGTACAGTGCAAGACTGTACGGGCTGTTTTTCACGTTATCAGCGTTTTCAGTGGAAAACTTACTTGGGCTGCTTGCCGATATAGGCGAGGATGCCGCCGTCGGCGTAGAGGATCTGGCCGTTCACAAAGTCGGAAGCATGGGAGGCGAGGAAGACGCAGGGGCCGACCATGTCCTCCGGCTCGCCCCAGCGGCCGGCAGGGGTCTTGGCGGTGATGAACTGATCGAAGGGGTGGCGGCTGCCGTCCGGCTGGATCTCGCGCAGGGGCGCGGTCTGGGCGGTGGCGATGTAGCCGGGGCCCATGCCGTTGCACTGGATGTTGTACTCACCGTACTCGGAGGCGATGTTCTTGGTCAGCATCTTGAGG
>OHMK01000879.1_pt1 | contig 10861 bp, 8 predicted proteins | sample 1569291 | NCBI WGS metagenome assembly OHMK01 (sample SAMEA3879517, study PRJEB24766) | human gut metagenome | biome: human-associated habitat; feature: feces | place: USA | collected 1985/1987 | reverse complement strand
GAGTAGTAGAAGATTAAACACAAGACTAAAATAAAGAGATATGGAGAAACAGAAGATAACCGGTTCGGAAGCTTTTCTGAAAGCGTTGATTGCTGAAGGAGTAGATACTATCTTCGGTTATCCCGGCGGACAGGCGATACCTATTTACGACAGTTTATATGATTATAGGGACCAGTTGAGGCATGTATTGGTGCGCCACGAGCAAGGCGCTACCCATGCGGCTCAAGGCTATGCTCGTGTATCCGGCAAGGTAGGAGTGACGTTGGTTACTTCCGGCCCGGGCGCTACGAATACCATCACGGGTATCGCTGACGCGCTGATGGATAGTACGCCAATGGTCGTAATCGCCGGTCAAGTACCCTCGCCGTTGTTGGGAACCGATGCTTTTCAGGAAGTCGACGTGATTGGCATCACGCAACCGATCACGAAATGGGCTTATCAAATCCGCAAGCCGGAGGAGATCGCATGGGCTGTTTCTCGTGCTTTTTATATCGCTTCTACAGGCCGTCCGGGTCCAGTTGTGCTGGATTTAGCGAAGGACGCGCAAGTAGGGCTGGTGGACTATGAATATAAGAAGGTAGATTACGTACGTAGTTATCAGCCGGAGCCGGATATCAAAAAGGATCGTATCAAGGCCGCCGCCGATTTAATCAATGAGGCGAAGAAACCCTTCTGTCTGGTCGGGCAGGGAGTATTGTTAGGCGGTGCGGAAGAGGAATTGAAAGCGTTTCTCCAAAAGAATGATATACCTGCCGGATCTACGGTATTGGGCTTATCTGCGTTGCCAACCGATTTCCCATTGAACAAGGGAATGCTCGGTATGCATGGAACCAAGACTTCCAATCTTGGAGTCAGCGAGTGCGATCTTCTGATTGCAGTAGGTGTCCGTTTCTCAGACCGTGTGCTTGGAAATGCTAAGAAATTTGCCCATCATGCAAAAATCTTACAGTTTGATGTGGATGCGGCAGAGATTAATAAAAATATCATGGTAACAAACAGCGTGATTGGTGATTTAAAGAAGATTCTTGCAAGAATCAATCCGATGTTATCTCCGATGGAGCATAAAGAGTGGATGGAGCACATCATGGAATACAAGAAAGAATATCCATTGAGCTATCATCCGGAAGGATTAAGCGGTCCGTTCGTAATCGAAGAAATCTATCGTCAGACCAACGGAGATGCTATCATGGTAACGGAGGTCGGACAGCATCAGATGTGGGCAGCACAGTATTATAAATACAAACAGCCGCGAACACTTCTGACATCCGGCGGACTTGGAACCATGGGTTATGGACTGGGGGCAGCAATCGGTGCGCAGATAGCAAATCCGGATAAACAGGTTATCAATATTGCCGGTGACGGATGTTTCCGTATGAATATGAATGAGATTGCAACAGCAGTCCGTCAGAAGCTTCCGTTAATCGAAGTTATCATCAATAACCATGTGCTTGGAATGGTAAGACAGTGGCAGACACTTTTTTATGAGAAGCATTATTCTGCAACTGTTTTAGACGATGGAGTAGATTTTGTAAAACTGGCGGAAGCCATGGGAGCAACGGGATATCGTGCAACCAGTCAGGCAGAATTTGTCGATATTTTGAAAAAAGCACTTGCAAGTAGTACACCAGTTGTTATAGACTGTATAATTGATAGTGATGATAAGGTGTGGCCAATGGTAGCACCGGGGGCAGCTATATCTGAGGTGTTTACCGAGGAAGATTTAAAATAATAAGCCATTACATACAGAAAGATATGTGTAAGAAGTGAGGAGGAATTAGAAAATGAGCAGAGTATATAATTTTTCTGCAGGTCCGGCAGTATTACCGGAAGAAGTTTTACAGGAAGCAGCAGATGAGATGTTAGACTACAGAGGATGTGGAATGTCCGTAATGGAGATGAGTCATCGTTCCAAAGTATATGACAACATCATCAAAGAGGCAGAAGCTGATTTAAGAGACTTAATGAATATCCCGGATAATTACAAGGTATTATTCTTACAGGGTGGAGCTTCCCAGCAGTTTGCTGCAATTCCAATGAACCTGATGAAAAATAAGAAAGCTGCATACATTGTAACTGGACAGTGGGCTAAGAAAGCTTACCAGGAAGCAAAAATGTATGGGGATGCAGTAGAAGTAGCATCTTCAGCAGATAAGACCTTCTCTTATATTCCGGATTGTTCAGATCTGGATATTCCGGAAGATGCAGATTATGTATATATCTGTGAAAACAATACAATTTATGGAACCAAGTTCAAAGAACTTCCAAATACCAAAGGACATACACTTGTTGCAGACGTATCTTCCTGCTTCTTATCAGAACCGGTTGATGTAACCAAATACGGAGTAATCTACGGCGGCGTTCAGAAGAACGTTGGACCTGCAGGTGTTGTAATCGTAATCATTCGTGAAGACTTAATTACAGATGATGTTCTTCCGGGAACACCTACCATGTTAAAATACAAGACTCAGGCAGATGCTGATTCTCTTTACAATACACCACCATGCTACGGCATATATATCTGTGGTAAAGTATTCAAATGGTTAAAGAAGATGGGCGGACTTGAAGTTATGAAACAGCGTAACGAAGAGAAAGCTAAGATTCTTTATGATTTCTTAGATCAGAGCAAGTTATTCAAAGGAACTGTAGTTCCAAAAGACCGTTCTCTTATGAACGTACCATTCGTTACCGGTGATGCTGACTTAGATGCAAAATTCGTCAAAGAAGCAACCGAAGCCGGTTTTGTAAACTTAAAGGGACACAGAACCGTTGGCGGTATGCGTGCCAGCATTTATAATGCAATGCCAAAAGAGGGTGTTGAGAAGCTGGTGGCATTTATGAAGAAGTTTGAGGAGGAGAACGCATAATGTTTAACTATACATGCTTAAATCCAATCGCTGGTGTAGGCTTAGACCTTTTGTCAGATGAATATAACAAAGTAGATGATATCAAAGATGCACAGGCAGTCCTGGTAAGAAGTGCAGCAATGCATGATATGGAACTTCCAAAGACTTTAGAAGTTGTTGCAAGAGCAGGTGCAGGTGTAAATAATATCCCATTGGATAAATGTGCAGAAGCAGGTATCGTAGTATTCAATACACCGGGTGCAAACGCCAATGGTGTAAAGGAACTGGTATTTGCAGGAATGTTATTGGCAGCCCGTGACGTAGTCGGTGGAATCGAATGGGTAAAAGGCGAGGAAGGCAATGCAGATGTTGCAAAACTTGCTGAGAAACAGAAGAAGAACTTTGCCGGAAGCGAAATTGCAGGAAAGAAGCTTGGCGTTATCGGACTTGGTGCCATCGGTGTTAAAGTAGCAAATGCTGCAACACATCTTGGAATGGAAGTATACGGATATGACCCATACATTTCTGTAAATGCTGCATGGAGCTTATCACGCAATGTAAATCATGTAAATGCTGTAGAAGAAATTTACAAGAACTGTGATTATATCACAATTCATGTTCCGCTTTTAGATTCTACCAAGAAAATGATTAATGCAGAAGCAATTGCAATGATGAAACCTACCACTGTAGTATTGAACTTTGCAAGAGACTTACTGGTTGATGAAGAGGCAATGGTAGCAGCATTAGAGGAAGGAAAGATTGCAAAATATGTCAGCGACTTCCCAAATCCAACCACAGTTGGAAAGAAAGGCTGTATCGTAACTCCTCATATTGGAGCTTCTACCGAAGAATCCGAAGATAACTGTGCAGTAATGGCAGTAAAAGAGATTCGTGATTTCTTAGAGAATGGAAATATTACACATTCTGTAAACTATCCGGACTGCAATATGGGCGAGTGCAAGAGTGCAGGAAGACTGTTACTGTTACACCGTAACGTAAAGGGAATGATCAGCAGCTATACTTCTATTTTAGGAGATGCAAATATCAACATTTCTGATATGACCAATAAGAGCCGTGGCGATTATGCATGTACACTGCTTGATGTAGATGCACCTGTTACCAAAGAAGTAGAAGAGAAACTTCAGACCTTAGATGGTGTATTAAAGGTTCGTATTGTAAAATAATAAATGCAGGTGAGAAAAAGATAATATATGGACTGCCCGGTTACGCCGCGACAGTCCATTTCTCTTACGCAGGAAACTCACAAAGCGTGTTTTTCGCATTACGCAGGAAGGAGAAAACAATGGCAGATATCAGACCATTTTTATGTATCAGACCAAGAGAGGATGAGGCGGCAGAGATTGCAGCACTTCCGTATGATGTATATAACAGAGAAGAAGCAAAGAAAGCGGTAGAAGGACATGACAAAAGCTTTCTTCGCATTGACCGTGCCGAGACACAGTTTGATGATTCCGTAGACACTTATGAACCGGAGGTATATAAGAAAGCCCATGAGATGCTCTGGGATATGGTGGCAGAAGGTGATTTCGTAAAAGAAGAGAAACCGTGCTATTATATTTACGAACTGACCATGGACGGAAGGGTGCAGACCGGTATTACAGCCTGTGCTTCGATTGATGATTATCAGAATCAGGTCATTAAAAAACATGAGAATACCAGAGCAGATAAAGAGCAGGACAGAATCAACCATGTAAATATCTGTGATGCACAGACCGGACCGATTTTCTTAGCATACCGTTCCAATGATGTCATCAATGCAGTGGTAGAGAAGGTAAAGAAGACAGCACCTCTTTATGATTTTGTGGCAGAGGATGGAATCGGACATCGTGTATACAGAATTGCAGAGGCAGAAGATATTGCGGCTATCGAGGAAGCATTTGCAAAGATAAAAGAAATCTATATCGCAGACGGTCATCACCGTGCAGCATCCGCGGTAAAGGTAGGACTGATGCGGAGAGCAGAGCATCCGGATTATGACGGAACTGAGGAATTTAACTATTTCTTATCCGTATTATTCCCGGATGACCAGCTTATGATTATGGATTATAACCGTGTAGTAAAAGACTTAAATGGAATGACAGAAGAGGAATTCCTTGGAAAGATGAACGACCTGTTTGAAGTGGGCACGCCACAGAAGGAAGCGGTTCATCCAACGGAAAAAGGAAGTTTCAGCATGTACCTTGGGGATAACTGGTATGCCTGCCGGATGAAAGAAGCGGATTTAAGCAGTGACCCGGTAGATGGGCTGGACGTATCAATTTTACAGAATGTGTTACTGCATCCGGTACTTGGCATTGAAGACCCGAAGACCGATAAGCGGATTGATTTCGTAGGTGGAATCCGTGGACTGGAGGAATTGGAGCGCAGAGTACATAGTGACTGTAAAGTGGCATTTGCCATGTATCCGACCAGCATCGGAGAGCTGTTTGCAGTAGCAGATGCCGGAAGACTGATGCCGCCGAAATCCACCTGGTTTGAGCCAAAACTTCGCAGTGGATTATTTGTTCATGCACTTTCATAATAACTTTCATAAATAACTGGAGGATATTAAAATGGGATTTTATCTGACCGCATTAGAAGCCAGCACAGAGGGCATTACAGCGGAAGAAGTCAGCGATACTATTGAACAGATGAAGAAACCGGGCGTGGTACGTACTTACCTGGAGGGGCTGGTGCCGGATTTACTGGCGTTTCTCTTTCAGGTGGTGATTGCCTGCGTGGTATATGCCATTGGCGTAAAGTTAATCAAACTTTTCCGGAAACTCGTCCGGAAATGGCTGGATAAAAAGGATGCTGACAAGGGTGTAAAACAGTTTATGGATGCACTGGTCAAGTGCATTGGATATTTCTTCTTGATTGTAATCATTCTTTCGCTCTTTGGAATTGCAACCACATCTGTAATGGCAATTGCAGGTTCTGCAGGACTGACGGTAGGCCTGGCACTGCAGGGAAGCTTATCCAACTTTGCCGGCGGCGTATTAATACTGATGTTAAAACCGTTTAAAGTGGGGGATTATATTGTAGAAGACAGCCATGGCAACGAAGGAACGGTAACAGAGATTTCGATTTTCTACACCAAGTTAAAGAGTGTTGACAATAAGATTATCGTAATTCCAAATGGAATCTTAGCCAACAGCAGCCTTACCAATGTAACCTACAGTGAGAAACGCAGGATTGACCTGGAAGTAGGGGTGTCCTATTCGGCGGATTTAAAGAAGACGAAGGCTGTGATAGAGCAGTTGCTTCTTTCCGAAGAACGCCGGCTTAAGGACGAGGCGGTGCAGGTCTTTGTATCGGAATTGCAAGAGTATGGGTGCCGACTGATTTATACTGGGATATCCGCTGGGCACTGACTGAGGAGATGAAAAATGCCCTGGATGAAAATGGAATCGAAATTCCATTCCCACAGCTTGATGTCAATGTAAAGAATCCGGTATAAAATCGGGCAAAAAAGTGAAAAAGTTTGACAAATATTGGAAAATATGCTACTGTTAGCCATGTAGTCGTGCACAATTTTGTGCAACTTTTTAGATTTATTGTGTATTAGGAGGAAAAAGAAATGCAGGGAACTGTAAAATGGTTTAACGCAAAGAAGGGTTATGGATTTATCTCAGATGCAGAAGGAAATGATGTATTCGTTCATTTCTCCGCATTAAATATGGATGGATTCAAAGAGCTTAAAGATGGAGAAGCAGTTGAATTTGAGGTAGTAGAAGGAGAAAAAGGACCTCAGGCAGCTAACGTAGTTCGCTTAGGTTAATTCGTATAGAGTTGAATATGAAATAAGCGCAGAGCAGGAAGATGGATATCCGTCTTCCTGTTTTTAGGTTTATCAGGTGTAAATGTAAAAAAAATGTGTTATACTGATAAAGACTGTGAGTCAGATTATGAGAACATGGAGGATAAAACATTTGAATTTAGCAGCGTTAACAGCATATGAATTAATCAAAGAAGAAAATCTGACAGACATCCATGCAAAGGGATATCTGCTTCGACATAAAAAGAGTGGAGCTAAAATCAGCCTTATTTCCAATGATGATGAAAATAAGGTCTTTTATATTGGATTCCGTACTCCGGTAGAGGACAGCACCGGCGTACCACATATCATTGAGCATACGGTATTGTGCGGTTCGGACAAGTTCCCGGTGAAGGACCCGTTTGTGGAACTGGTGAAGGGTTCTTTAAATACATTCTTAAATGCCATGACTTACCCGGACAAGACCGTTTATCCGGTGGCAAGCTGCAATGATAAAGATTTTGCTAATCTGATGGATGTATACTTAGACGCTGTGTTCCATCCGAATATCTATAAGAAAGAAGAAATCTTCAAACAGGAAGGCTGGCACTATGAATTAGAGGATAGAGATGCACCGGTTACCATCAATGGAGTGGTATACAATGAGATGAAGGGCGCATTTTCTTCTCCGGAGGGTGTCTTAGACCGTGTAGTATTAAATTCCCTGTTCCCGGATACCACATACAGCAATGAGTCCGGCGGTGACCCGGAAGTAATTCCGGAGCTTACTTATGAGCAGTACCTTGATTTTCACCGGAAATTCTATCATCCATGTAATTCTTATATTTACCTTTATGGAAATATGGATATGGACGAAAAACTGGAATTTCTCGATAAAGAATATTTAAGCCATTATGATAAAATCGAAGTAGATTCCGCAATTCAGCTGCAGGCTCCTTTTGAAAAGCCGGTAACCATCAGCAAGCCATATTCCATTGCATCTTCCGAAAGCTTAGAGGATAATGCATATCTTTCCTATAATGTGGCAATCGGAACGAATCTTGAGAGTGAACTGACTCTGGCATTTGATGTCTTGGATTATGCACTATTAAGTGCACCGGGAGCACCGTTGAAGCAGGCACTTATTGAAGCAGGAATCGGAAAAGATATCATGGGCGGATTTGATAACAGCACCTTACAGCCAATTTTTTCTGTGGTGGCAAAGAATGCTAATAAAGAAGACGAAGAGAAGTTTGTAGGAATTATCGAGGATACTTTAAAGAAAATCGTCAAAGACGGTCTCAATAGAAAATCCCTGTTAGCAGGAATCAACAGTGAAGAATTCAAATTCCGTGAAGCAGATTACGGTAATTTCCCGAAGGGATTAATTTATGGATTATCCTGTATGGACAGCTGGCTTTATGATGATGACGAACCATTCTTATATCTTAAAATATTAGACGTATTTGCAGCATTAAAGGAAAAGATTGAAACAGGATATTTTGAAGAACTGATTCAGAAATATCTTTTGGATAACAGCCATAAATCCTATGTATCCATTGAACCGGAAAAAGGCTTAAATGCCAGGCTGGAAAAAGAATTAGAAGAGAAACTGGCAGCTTATAAGAAAGACTTATCAGAAGAAGAGATAGATAAGTTAGTAGAGGAGACAAAGCATTTAAAACAGTATCAGGAAGAGCCGTCACCAAAGGAAGACCTGATGAAGATTCCGATGTTAAAACGGCAGGACATGAAGCGTGAAGCACAGCCGCTGGTATATGAAAAGGTAAGCTGCAATGGCATCGAAACCATTCATACCAACATTTATTCCAATGGCATTCATTATCTGAATCTGATGTTTGATATCAGTGATATTACAGAAGAAGAACTGCCATACCTTGGGGTGTTAAAAGCTGTACTTGGTTATATGGATACAGAGCATTATAATTATGCAGACTTAGCAAATGAGATTAATCTTATGACCGGCGGTATCTCTTCCCAGATTAATATTTATGCGGATACTAAGAAAAAAGACAGTTTCCATGCAAAATACGAAGTACGTTCCAAGATTCTTTATCAGAATCTGGAAGAGGGGCTTAGACTTCTTTCTGAGATTCTGATGGGCACACAGATTACAGATGAAAAACGTCTCTATGAGATTTTAGCGCGTATCAAATCGAGACTGCAGATGTCCTTAAGCTCTGCCGGACATTCCGTATCTGCCATGCGGGCAATGTCTTATTTCTCACCGGTAGCCCGATTCAATGACCTGGTTGGCGGAATTGCACTGTACCGGACGATTGCAGAATTAGAAGAACATTTTGAAGAAAAGAAGCAGTTCTTAATGGATAAATTAAGAAGCCTTACAGAGAAAATATTTGTAAAGAACAGACTGTTGATTTCCCTGACGGCAGACGCAGAAGGATATCAGCTGTTAGAAGAAAAATTCCCGCAGTTCTTAACTGTTTTACCGGATGGAGAGAAAGAGGGAGAAGCAGTTGCCTTCCATTGTGAGAGAAAGAATGAAGGCTTCTTAGATGCATCCAAAGTACAGTATGTATCCAGAGCCGGAAATTATTTATCGAAAGGATATTCCTATACCGGAGCACTTCGTATCTTAAAAGTAATTTTAAGCTATGATTACCTTTGGATTAATGTCCGGGTAAAGGGTGGTGCATATGGCTGCATGAGCGGATTTATGCGGAACGGAGATGCATATTTCACTTCTTACCGTGACCCGAACCTTAAGAGCACCAATGAGATTTACGAAGGTATCCCGGCATATTTAAGAACTTTTGATGCAGATGAACGTGATATGACAAAATATATCATCGGAACAGTAAGTGATATGGATACCCCGTTGAATCCGGCTGCCAAGGGCATGCGTTCCGTAAGTGCTTATCTTACCAATATTTCTTATGAGGAATTACAGCGTGAGAGAAATGAAGTTTTAGATGCACAGCCGGAAAATATCAAAAATCTCGCAGTGCTTATTGAAGCAGTACTCGCACAGGATGCCTTGTGTGTCATCGGTGCAGAGGAAAATGTAGAAGCAGAAAAAGATATGTTCTTAGAAGTAAAGAATCTTTATTAAAAGCTGTGGGTAATAGTCCCGCAGCATACATAAGAAGGAGTAAGTATGACGGAAAATTTTAAATCAGGCTTTGTAACACTGATTGGACGGCCGAATGTAGGAAAGTCCACCTTGATGAATCATCTGATTGGACAGAAGATTGCAATTACATCCAATAAACCGCAGACTACCAGAAACCGTATCCAGACTATTTATACGGATGAAAACAGAGGACAGATTATTTTTGTGGATACACCTGGTATCCATAAGGCAAAGAATAAGCTGGGCGAATTTATGGTAAATGTGGCAGAACACACATTAAATGAAGTGGATGTCATTTTATGGCTGGTGGAACCGAGTGATTTTATCGGCGCAGGAGAGCAGCATATTATTGAAAAGTTAAAAACTGTAAAGACACCGGTTATTCTGGTTATCAATAAATTAGATACCTTGGATAACAAGGATAAAATGCTGGAGTACATTGACACTTATCGTAAAGTTTATGACTTTGCGGAAATTGTACCGGCATCTGCACTGCGGGGAGAAAATACGGATGTTATCATTGATTTGATTTTTAAATATCTGCCGTATGGTCCGATGTTCTATGATGAGGATACCATTACTGACCAGCCGGAGCGTCAGATTGTGGCAGAGCTGATTCGTGAAAAAGCCTTACATGCTTTAAATGAAGAAATTCCTCATGGAATTGCCGTTTCTATTGACCAGATGAAGAAACGCAAAGGCAGGAAAATGTTTGATATTGATGCCACGATTATCTGTGAACGGGATTCCCACAAGGGAATTATTATCGGCAAGCAGGGAGCCATGTTAAAGAAGATTGGTACCAATGCCAGATATGAGATTGAACACCTCTTAGATGCCAAGGTTAATTTGAAACTTTGGGTAAAAGTGAAAAAAGACTGGCGTGACAGCGATTATATGATTAAGAACTTCGGATACCGGGAAGAGGAATTCTAAATATTGACAGTATTATCTTAAGTGCTTCTGGAAAACCTAATTTCATACAAGTATGAAGAAAGGGCAGGAAGGAAGCATATGGTAAGAGCAAGCTGGAATCATTTTACTTTGACCGGAAGTGTAGATGATTATCTTAAGTTTAAGGAACAGGAAAAAGAGGAACAGGATGGATTGGGCAGCCTGAAAGAGAAAGTAAGAGGTGAACAGGAC